>Ga0206677_10001287_pt1 | contig 23270 bp, 19 predicted proteins | sample M130m12015metaG_FD_155475 | JGI IMG/M metagenome (GOLD analysis project Ga0206677, IMG submission 155475) | Ammonia-oxidizing marine archaeal communities from Monterey Bay, California, United States - M1 30m 12015 | ecosystem: Environmental > Aquatic > Marine > Intertidal zone | place: USA...
GCGCGTTGCTGGTCGTCTACCACACTGCGGCACCCACAATTTCCAGACTCACCAGCGGCTTCAATAAAACCGGTCACTTACTCTTCAATATCGCGAGTTGGTTTCTCACTTTCCAGCTGGTCACTATCAGTTGGGTGTTCTTCCGTGCGGAAAATGTTGACGAGATCACAACCGCATTGAATATTATGCTGCTCACACCTGTCAAAAAGACAATAAGCGAGGGGCTTACGTTTATTCCCTATGCCGGGATTGGCGAACAAATGTTCTATGTCGTGCTTATTGGTGGAGCAATTTTCGCCCAACTCATCTACAGAGATAAACCCTACGATTGGACTAAAACTTATTGGTTTAGGGGCTTACGTGGCGCCATATCACTAGCGCTGATAGTTATTTTGTACCCCAGCGTGAAAGAGCAGTTTATTTACTTCCAGTTTTAGAACGCTCTATCGGTTTAAAAATAATAAAAAAGCCGACCTAGGGTCGGCTTTTTTATTTACACGGTTTGCTGTCGTAAAGCCTAGTCGGCTATAAATACCGAGCCGGCCGGACCTTCCTGAGTCCAACGACGATCGATCTCTTTCTTACTTTCCGTAACCTGCGACTTGTTATCTTTCATGCCCAGCCACTCTTTTGGAGACTCAAGGTACTTCGGATAGTTCTTCTGAGTGTACGCCAGAATCTGCGGCGGCAACTCCGAGGCGCCATTCATCAACTTATACGCATGACTATGGAAAACCATGATACCGGGCGCATCACCCATTTCCATGAACGGCAGCCACTGTGAAATACGTGACCATGAGGTCACACAACTGGCTGAAGTAACTTCGGGATCCATAACTTCTTCCATGCGCCCAATCATTCCCCATAACTCGGCCGACTGATAGTTATCATCAGCAGAATGCAGCGGGTAATCAGCACGGCTCATCGGCGACTCTTCAAAACGAAACACACTAATCTGAAATACGATATCGTTACCGTAAACTTCATACGGGTATGGTGGTGAAAAACGCCCACCGGCAAACGGATAAAAGCGATTGACCGGATCATTAATAATATGGCGAACTTCGACCGATTTGCCTGTGTATGGGTTTTCCCAGCTATCGAGAACCTCATTGGTTTTCGGGTCGGTGTAGTACAGCAACTCACGATGGTAAAAACGGTAACCCTCAGCCACTTCTTCAATATGGCTGCAGCCAATGCCGTAGGTGTTAAACAGCAATGTATTACCCTTGCCAGGCACCCAGCCCCACACCTTACCGGGAAAGCCGGACAAGACATCTTTGCCAGAAAGGTCTGCCTGAAGTTTCAGCAGAGCCCGAAGATTATCTTTTGGGTTATCCAAGTCCAGCGTCCGCTCGACAGGTTTTACGCCGGTTTGCGCCCGCAATGTTGGCGCCATACCCAGCGCGCCCGCAGCACCTATTCCTGCTAATAAGTTGCGGCGATCTATGGAAATGCTTTTATCCGACATAATGTGGCCTCATAAAAAACTAAAACTTTAAGAATTCGTGGGTTAAGACTGTAAAATATATCACTGGTCTACCAGATCATCAGGGGTAACCGCCACCGCGACCAAATCGAGGTCGAAGCGGAGCTCATCTGCTACAGACAATGCGCCCATCATCACACTAAAGGGTGAGAGCCCCAGCTTAGACTGCAGAATATTAAATCTCGCCCGCACCAGCAACCGGTCATCATGCTGCTCCATCTGCAACGGGATTATATGCCGTGACAAGGTGCCACCGAGATCAATAGCCACGTGAGCTGTGCACGCAGCCCCTAGGCAATCGGCAAGAAAGCCACGGACTCTTATCAATGGCCAGTTCGTGGCATCGAGCACGCGCTCACTCTGCATATTGATCTTGGTGCCGGCTTTCGCATCCTCAGGTACCGGCGCCGAGAAGTCCTCACCGTAGTGGGCTCGGATGCGCTCGTCATCAACAACCAGACTGGACACCGGCACTATCAGGTCAAACCATGAGTCAGTATAGGCTGAGCCGACGTAGATATTTCCCGCAACAACGTCGGAACTAATAACGTGGTTATGCCCCAGACTGGCCATTGCGCCGGCACGATAAGCCCTAACAACCAATAACGCATCACCATCGCTTACCGTATAGGCGGTGGCTGCAGCCAGCCAAGCCATGCCCGGTTCAACCACCTCATCGGGCGCAGCCGATGGCGGTGAAACACGCGCACAACCCACCACCCAAAGAGCACCGATTAGAACAATGAAAACATGTCTCATAAAATCATTATCGCCGGACGGGGCACCTCTATTGGCCTAGCAACACCAAAAGCGTTAGTATTTAAACCACCTAGGCACCCACAATACTCCGGGGTTTAAGATGAATTCAACCGCAACGACGTGCAACAGAACACTGGTTTTCAGAATATTAAGCTTATTCGGCTCGTTAATACTTCTCGCTGGGTGCTCCGCACAGCCTAATCCGATTATCGACACCAAGGGTGTCAACATGACGGTTTACGAACAGGACCTCGCGGAGTGCAAAACCTACTCCGAGCAGGTTCCGGTAGCCGAAGGCGTGGCGAAAAGTGCGCTCGGTGGGGCTGCTGTTGGCGGGGCAATCGGCGGGATCAGTAAAAGCGGCAGCATTGGCGTGGGCGCCGCAGTGGGGGCCATTCTTGGCGGCGCAGGGTCGGGTGTCGAAGAGGCCCGCAATAAAGAAGACATCGTTAAACGCTGCCTGTCGAATCGGGGCTACAGCGTGCTCAACTAACAGCTAATCAGAGCAACCGACTCCGGTTCCACCCAATCCGCAATAACCGCCGGGGTTCTTTGCCAAATATTGCTGATGATAGTCCTCTGCGTAGAAGAACCTTTTACCCGCTGCAATTTCGGTGGTAATCGCCGGATAACCTGCGGCGCTCAGCGCCTGCTGATAAGCAACCAATGACGCTCGAGCCTGTTCCAGTTGGGCAGCATCATCAACATATATAGCCGACCTGTATTGCGAACCCACATCGTTGCCCTGACGCAAACCTTGCGTTGGATCATGCGCTTGCCAAAACACCTGCAACAACCCTGCAAAACCAATCACCTGCGGGTCATAAATCACCAATACTGCTTCTGTGTGGCCGGTTTGGCCGGAGCACACCTCCTCGTACCCTGGGTTCTCGGTATAACCCCCCGAGTAGCCTACCGCAGTCGAATAAACCCCTGGCAACTGCCAGAAGCAGCGCTCGGCACCCCAAAAGCAACCCATCCCGAACTGCACCATCGCAAGGCCATCGGGAAACGGCGCTTGTAGAACGTTACCATTAACATGATGACGGTTTGTCACCACTATCGAAGCACTGCGGCCCGCTAACGCTGCCTCGGGAGCAACCATTGCTGGCTTACGACCAAATAAACCCATCGTTTCAAACCTCTGAACCGAAGCCGGAAAACTCCGGCAGAAAAAAATAAACAAGCCTTATGAGCAACCAGACAGCAAAGCAAGCGGGCAGTTCCGCGTTTGCTAAAAACAGGACTGCAATACTGCTGCAGTCGCGACCTTAACTAAATCAACATCTTCCCTATGGTATAGGAGTTAAGCTCATACATAAGCCCATCCATACGGCGCGCCGGACGAAAAGCTAAGGTTCCGCTGCGGCCTCTTGCTCCTGGTATGCCAAGCGACCACGAGAAATGACTGCCAAAATCTCTACCGAGCGCCCACCGATAGCATCTGCTAATTCATCACGGATACTGCCAGCAGTGGAAACCCAGGCAGCGCGCTGCGATTGATCTAAAACATGAACTGTAATTCCCAGCGCCTTCGCGTTTTCTAAATCACGGGCGGACTCGGCACGCACATCAAGCCGTGATTCACGAATATCAGGGAACGCAGTGTTTAAAACCTGCTGAACTTCGGGCGTTTGCTTATCCCACCAGCTCTTCTGCACAACGATCATCGACACGCCATAGGAATGATCAGTGAGCGTGAGCTGTGATGCTTCAGGAGCAATGCCCGAGCGTGAATACAAACTTACCGCATTCTCACCAGCTTCAATCAAACCGGTTTGGAGACCAGCGACAACATCGGCAAAGCCCAATGGAATAACATCAGTATTAAGCGACTCGGCAAACATGCGCGCGGCCAGCCCGGCACCAACACGAAAGCGACGGCCTTTTGCATCCGCCGGAACCACCAGCGGTTCTTTTCCGTAGATCTGCAGAAAGCCAATCTCATACCAGGTGATAAGGTGCAGCCCCTGCTCTGCGAGCAATTCTCGGTATACCGGTGTCAGATACTCATCGAGAATGAAATCTGCCTCTGCCTCACTCTCAAACAAATAAGGGGCGTAGAGCAGTGCCGACTCTGGCACCAGCGTTGAGATGGCCATTGCTGACACATTGGCAAACTGTATTCGCCCGCGACGCAAAGCTGAAATAATCTGCTCCTCAGAGCCCAGTTGCCCGTAAATCAGCATTTTTGGTGCAATAGAACCGCCCGTCCTCATTTCAGTCTGTTCGGCAAACTGCAACCAATGGCGTTCACCTTCGGTTTCGGGGAACGCAGTCCCACCAACGGTAAGCTCTATAGAATCGGTCCCATCTGACTGTTCAGCAGGGCCGCTCTGACCGCAACCAGAGAGCAATATGGCGAAAAAAAACATCCGGAAAGCTCGGTGCGGCGAAAACATGTGCATAGGAACCTCAAAACAAGTCAACAGCACTGACTATAGGTGCAATCGCCACTCCACGGAACTTTTTAAGGTGAATTGAGGGTCCTACAGTATGCCGTCGGCAACATATGCCTTAAGCTGAACACGCTGTTAGTACTGGTCCGCCAACCGACATAGGGAGTTATCCGTGTTAATCAGAGTTAAGCAAAAAAGCACACCCGCACCATCTGAAATCGCTTCAGAAGCCGAGTATCAGAACCGCCGCAGCTTCATTCGCAGCATGGGCTTTGTTGGCGCGTCGACTCTGCTCGGCGGCACCGCATGTGCTCAGGAAAATCCTCCTGAAACCCGTTCACTCGGTCCACTCTTAAAGAGTCAATACAGCACCGACCAAACTGTAAACAGCTACGCAGATGTCACCCAGTACAATAATTTCTATGAGTTTGGCACCGGCAAAGAAGACCCGTATGAGTACTCAGGCCAATTCAAACCATTGCCGTGGAGTGTTCGCATTGAAGGCGCTGCTGATATTACCGGTGACTTCAGCTATGAAGACATCATTCAATCTCATGCTTTAGAAGAGCGCATATACAGAATGCGTTGCGTTGAAGCCTGGTCGATGGTCATTCCGTGGGTTGGCATCCCGCTAGCTGATGTACTAAAGCGCTTTAAGCCCACCTCCAATGCAAAATATGTGAGCTTTGAAACAGTCTACAGACCCTCGCAAATGCCTGGTCAGCGACGACCAATACTCGACTGGCCCTATCGCGAAGGCCTGACGATTGAAGAAGCCATGAACCCACTGACTATTCTGGCCGTTGGTGTTTTTGGCAAGAGCTTGCCCAATCAAAACGGAGCGCCGCTGCGGCTCGTGGTGCCATGGAAATACGGCTTTAAAAGCATAAAGTCGATCAACAAAATTGGCTTTACCGAAACACAGCCGGCAACTACCTGGAACGATGCGGGGGCCTATGAATATGGCTTCTATGCCAATGTTAATCCAGAGGTTGATCACCCGCGCTGGAGCCAAGCCCGCGAGCGGCGAATAGGGGGTGGTCTTTTTGATGCCAAACAACCGACGCTAATGTTCAATGGCTACGCTGATGAAGTTGCTGGCTTGTACAGCGGATTAGATCTGCAACGAAATTTCTAGCAGACCCAGACTCGCTATTCTGCCAGAATAACTTAATGACATTAGTCCCTGGCAAACAGCAAATCCGGTTCATCATCAAGCCCATAGTCTTTGTGCTTGCCATGCTGCCGCTTGCGCTGTTGTGCCTGAGAATTTTTAATATCTATGGTCCCGGGCTGGGACCAAACCCCATCGAGACTGTGCAGGACTATCTCGGTATCTGGGGTCTGCGCTTCATTCTGATATCTCTGGCTATAACGCCCGCAGCCTGGCTCATCAAAAAACCCTGGCCTATCCGCCTTCGGCGTATGCTCGGTCTCTTTGCATTTACTTATTGCTTGCTGCACTTTCTGGCTTGGCTGATTCTTGATCAGAGCCTGGATATCAGCGCAATTATCAGTGACGTTATTAAGCGACCGTTCATCACTCTCGGCACTCTGGCCTTGCTGTTGCTCATACCGCTGGCGGTGACATCCACAAAAGGCTGGCAAATACGCTTAGGCGCCCGTTGGGCAAATTTACATCGACTGGTTTACCCCGCAGCAATACTCATCTGCTGGCACTACTACTGGCAGGTAAAGCTAGACACAATCGATGCACTGTTGTACTGCGCCGTGCTCGCCGCACTGCTTGGGGTACGACTCTGGAAACGAAGGCGCTTGTAGATCGCGTCAGCATAGTAGGCCGGCCTCAGCAATGCGGTACTGACCGATGAACAAGCTCAGAGGTTGTAGCCACGCTCCTCGTGCAACACAATATCAAGACCTTCTGTTTCCTGATCTTCATCAACCCGTAAGCCAATCACAAGATCAATTAATTTAAGCAGCAGATAGGACATGACTCCGCACCAGGCTATGGTTGCGATAATACCAATCATCTGTATCACAAACTGCTGACCCATGGTCACACCTTCGTCTAAACCCAAACCGCCCAGAGTACTCGATAAAAACGCTATCATGATTAAGCCGAGAATCCCGCCAACGCCATGGACCGGCATTACATCGAGAGAATCATCAATCTTTAGGGTTCTTTTAACCAACATAGTTGCCCAGAAACAGACAATACCTGCACTGAGGCCAATCACTAATGCGCCCGCCGGGCCGACGTAGCCTGAAGCTGGCGTGATGGTGCCCAGACCCGCAACCATTCCGGTCACAATGCCCAGAACACTGGGCTTACCAAAACGCAGCCATTCCATGCTCATCCAGGCAACACAGCCTGCGGCCGCACCGAGGTGAGTGACCAACATCGCCATGCCTGCGGCATTATCGGCCGCCAGCGCACTGCCCGCATTGAAACCGAACCACCCAACCCAAAGCATACCGGCACCCGTCACTGTCATCGGCAGATTATGTGGAGGCATCGGCGTGGTGGGGAAACCCCGACGCTTACCCAATACAATTGCTGCAATCAATGCGCCGATACCTGCGTTGATGTGCACAACCGCACCACCGGCAAAGTCTCTGAAGCCCATTTGGGCCAACCAACCACCCCCCCAAACCCAATAGGTTACGGGCACATACACCAGCATTAACCACAATGAGATGAATACAAGCATAGCGGAAAATCGCATGCGTTCTGCAAAGCCACCCACAATCAGCGCCGGCGTAATAATTGCGAAGGTCATTTGAAACATCACAAACACGCTCTCAGGCATGCTGCCACGAACAGAGTCTATCGTCATGCCACTCAGCATGATGCGCGAAAAACCACCGATAAATGGTCCGCTGCCCTCGGTAAACGAAAGGCTGTAACCTGCAATAACCCATAGAATCGACACCACTGCAGCAATAGCGAAACATTGCATCAATACTGACAATACGTTTTTAGCGCGCACCAGACCGGCGTAAAACAAGGCCAGGCCAGGCAAGGTCATGAATAATACCAAGGCAGTGGCCGTTAACATCCATGCAGTGTCGCCACTGACTGCCTCATCAGCGACAGCAAGTTGAGGAAGACACAGCAAGGCCAATACAAAAACCGGTCGCAAAGTTCTCCCGCTCAGCTCAGACCGATTAAAGTGCATTGTCACCGAACTCACCAGTGCGGATACGAAGAGCCTGCTCAATGGCCGTCACAAAAACCTTACCGTCACCAACCTTACCGGTCCGCGCGGCGTTGATGATGGCTTCAATAGCCTGCTCGACCATGTCATCAGCCACCGCTATTTCAATTTTCGACTTGGGCAAGAAGTCGACGACATACTCTGCGCCCCTATATAACTCGGTATGGCCGCGCTGACGGCCAAAGCCCTTCACTTCGGTAACCGTCATGCCGCTGACCCCCACCTCGGATAGTGCATTGCGCACGTCATCCAAACGGAATGGTTTTATTATTGCTGTCACGAGCTTCATACATACCCCTTATTGATGCAGACTCATAAACGAGCCGGCACAAGGTCCACAAACCCTAAATACTGTTGTCATCACACCATGCGGTGACAATTTGTCACTTCATTTTAACGCAAGCGCTCAAACAACAAGAGGTTTACAAGAAAATGGTGCCGGCTAAAGGTAAACTCACCCCCCCTGAGCAAACCCCCAGCGCAGCAAAATCACTGGGGCAATAATTTAGTAAGCTTTTGTTATGGCTAGAAAATCTATAGATCTTATCTACTCCACTCCGAGCGAATGGACCGAAACAGCACTGGCTGACTTCGATCACTTTCTCGTCGACCATGCCAACTGTGAGCGCAAAGCGAGCGCGCTAGCCATGAGTTTTGTGGTGCGCTATCCCGATAAAATAAAGATTATTCCTGATCTCATCGATCTCGCAAAGGAGGAGCTCGATCACTTTGCTGAGGCCTATCAGTTAATGCGAGCTCGTGGCTTGAAGCTCGCCAAAGATGAGCAGGACCCCTATGTGAACGCGCTGCTAAAACACGCAAGAACCGGGGTTAACCAGCGCTTCATTGACCGAATGCTTATTTCATCAATCGTAGAATCGCGCGGCGCTGAGCGCTTCGGACTGGTTGCTGCTGCACATTCTGAGCCGCAAATACGCAGCTTTTATGATCGCCTCTATAAAGCAGAGCTTAAGCACGCACATATATTTGTCAAAATGTTACTTGAGTATGTTGACGAAGATACGGTCTATAGCCGCCTGCATGAACTTAATGAAATAGAAGCTGAAATTGTCGAACGCTTACCCTGGCGCGCCGCGCTGCACTAACAGATTTGATGAACTAAGAGCCGATGATTAATCGGGTTTTTTCAGCCCAAACCCACGCATGCGGTCAGTTAGCGTACTGGGTCGCAACCCGAGCAATGCTGCCGCACCGTCAGCTCCGGCTATTTTCCAACCCGCAAAATCTAACGCCCGCTGCAAGTTTTGTTTCTGCTGCTGCTTCATTTCTGCCTCGGTAACAAACTGACGCTGCGGACTACCAGCAGAACTAGCGCTCGAGACAGCAACTTCCTCAACATTGCCTTGAAATGCCAAATCCAGACGCAGATGTTTATCCGATGACAGAATCACCGCTCGCTCAATCACATTTTTAAGTTCACGGACATTCCCTGGCCAACTGTAACCCAGCAGTGCATCAGCCTGCCCTTGAGTCAGTTGCGGCACTTCACGGCCAAACTCTCTACAGGTTGATTTAAGAAAGTGCAGTGCAAGCTGAATGACATCATCCCCACGTTTTCGTAATGGGGGAACATTGATCGGAAATACGCCCAATCGATAATAAAGGTCCTCTCGAAAACGACCGGCTTCCACCTCCTTACTCAAATCTTTGTTCGTTGCGGCAACAACTCGAACATCGACATGGCGAGTCACTGCCTCACCCACGCGCTCAAACTCTTGTTCCTGAAGAACCCTTAACAGCTTGCCTTGTAACGACAACGGTATTTCTCCGACCTCATCGAGAAACAAAGTGCCGCCATCAGCCAACTGAAACCTGCCTACACGATCGCGATACGCTCCGGTAAAGGCGCCCTTTATATGACCAAAAAACTCAGACTCGAATAATTCGGCAGGAATCGAGGCGCAGTTAACCTTCACCATTGGCGCATCGGCACGGCTGCTGCGTGAGTGGATGGCATGTGCCACAAGCTCTTTGCCACTGCCGGTCTCGCCAATAATCAAGGCGCTTGCAGGGGTTCCTGCAACAGCTTCAATACCTGCCAGCATGGAGCCCAGAGCAGGACTCTGACCGATAATCCGGCCCAGGTTCATCGACACCTTCACTTCTTCACGCAGGTAATCACGCTCATTTTGAAGCTCATCTTTCAATCGGGCGATCTCGCCATAGGCCTCACGCAATTTTGCCTCATGACGATTACGCTGGGTCACATCCTTGCTTGCAACAAGCACGCTCAAAATATTGCCCTGTATATCGCGCTCTGTCGTCGCCGACATCAGAACATCAAGCACCTCTCCTGAATTGGTAATCATTTGACGCTGCACATTCTTAGCATCACCGGCATTTATGAGCTTGGTCAAGCCATCCTCGACAACGCTCTCCTGAGATGCACGAGACATAAAGTCGATAATTGAACGACCAACAACCAACTCGCGCTCATAACCAAGCTTCTCGAGCCACCAGTCGCTAACATTTTTGATACAACCCTCCGCATCAATCGTGTGCAACATGGCTGGAGTCGATTGATACAAGTCACGGTAACGGCGTTCCGCACGACTGCGATTTGCCATTTCCACAAACACAAAAACCGAATACTTATAACGATTGTTATGATCAAAGTGCGCGGTAGCGCGGGCCAGAAGCTCAATGAGCGAACCATCCTTGCGCTGAAACTCCACAACGGCGAGATCCAACTGCCCTGTGCGACGGAAAACCGGCAAGTGCTCCTTGCGAATAGTTTCCGCATTCTCCGGCGTAGCAATGTCTTCCGGCGACTTGCCCAACATCTCATCGCGGGTATACCCAAGACGATTGACCCACTCGTCACTCACATCAAGAAAATAACCGTCGGAATCTAACAACGCGGCAACTAACGGCAGCGAGCGGAACAAGGAGGTTTCGGTTTTAACAGTATTCACCCGGGCATTATACACGGAATTTCGTGAATTAGGGTAACGGTATTCCGTTAGGCACGGTTTTCCGAGACCTCTGACATCGACTAAGCCATTGTTTTTATTGAAGCAGCAAAGTTGGCACGCTTCCTGCAATGGTTAGATAGCAGAAGAACACAACTGCAAAGACAAAACGATGAAAGAGGAAACAGACATGAACACCCAGGCAAACAGATTCGGCATCAACACCCTAGCCTTCGCAATGATTGTATTTGCGAGCCTGGTCGCCACTGCCTGCGAGTCAAACAGCCGGCCGGTTCACTATACGACCATTGTTGCCCCTGCTGTGGATGGCTCCGCAACCGAACAAAGCAAAGCAGCGCAAATGCTAACGCACGAGTTTCGTGCGCAGGCTGATGCCGCCGCACTGGCGACCCATAATGAGGTCAGCTTTGATTTAGCGATGCGCATCCATAGCAACGACAGGAAGATGGTGATGCAAAAAACAATTGCAGCAACTGCCGCGGAATCACCGTATAAATCAAAAGGGCTGCTTTAGTCGATAAGCAACTGTTCATCAGTCAGCCCGCAACAAACCCGTCATGAATAAGTCATCAGACTTTATTCATTTGACGAGTCTCAGCCGCACCGCATCAGTTAATCCCCCACGATCGGGTGCAATCGAGACAGGTGGCCCCTGAGCCACACCCTTGCGACTCGCCCCCCCGCGAGAACGCAGCAGGCCGGTCTGTAAACGCAGACCGGCCTTTTTTATTCACGGACCCCACAAACACCGCGCAAGAATGCTCCCGATAGCAGCTTCCGAGAAACTTAGTCTTTTGCACCAACCAGATTCTCGTCAAAAAAACTTAGGGTCTTTTGCCAGGCATCTTGGGCAGCGTCAGCATCGTAGGCCATACCGCTTGGGTTAGCGAAACCATGCTGACTGCCTTCATAGATGTAAACATTGGCAGTCTTGCCCAGATCATCCAAATTCTTACGGAACACTTCTACGGTATTGGGCCGCACAATAGGATCCTCGCCGGCAAATAAGCCCAATATCGGCATATTCAATGTGGCCAATCTGGCCTTATCAGGTTCTACCGAACCGTAATACATCACCATTGCATCAATATCATTAGGCAAGGCCAGCGCGGTTTGCAGAGACCAACGCCCACCGAAACACCAACCAATGACGCCAACCCTCGACGCCGCTGCAGAAGTAACGAGATAGTCGTACGCCTGCTTCAGATTATCCACAGCGAGATTCGGCTCAGACATGACAGTCCGCATAAGCTTCATGGCTTCCTTCGGGACTTCGGCAACCCTATCGCCGTAAAGATCAACAGCCAGGGTTACATAGCCTTCCGCGGCCAAACGCTCACTGGTAGCAATAATGTTTTCATTTAAACCCCACCATTCGTGAATAACAATCAGCGCGGGCATTGATCCGCTGATTCCTTGCGGGACAGAAAGATAACCGTCAAGACTTCGGCCGTCGATCTCACCGTAGGCAATTCGTCGGGTGGTAACTTGATTCGCCGGCGCAGCATTGGCTATAGGGGTTGCTATTGGAAGCTCATTTCCATGAACCTCGACCGTAGCAGCCAGCTCAAGCTGGTCAGCCAAACCAGGCTGTGATGCCTCACTGCATGCACTCAAAAAAATGAGCAGCGCCGAAAACGCAATCAACTTTGAGTGCTTAATACGCATAGTTAAACCTGTAAGATCGAAGCCATGAAAGACGACACCGGGAACGAAAAAAGGCGACCGAAGTCACCTTTATAACGCAGCGGAGGCCGAACTGGAAGTAAGACATTAACGCATCCGCGACTGAATCTTCTTCAGCATATCGCTACCGGGATTCAATCGCTCATAAGGAATCTGATTCATGGGTGTATCAGAAGACCCTGCCAGATCGTGCATTTCTTGCTGGGCCTCATTGATGTACAACAAACCTGTGGTGATCTCACCCGCGGATTGGCGTTCGCGAAGGTAAATTGCCGCAGCAGCCTTATCGGTAGGGTCATAAGCACCATCAACCTTGCGCAAAATAATCTTGCTGCCATCATGCAGCTCGATAGGCATTGATGCACCCTCCGAATACTGCGCCTTAATCGTCTCGGAAGGTGGCACAAAATCGGCGCTAATAGCTTTATGGAAATGCTGACGTGAATACGAGTAGCTCTTGGTCGAACCCTCATGGTCGTTAAACGTCACACATGGAGAAATGATATCGATCATGCCGAAACCTCTGTGCTGAAAGCCCGCTTTTAGCAATGGCACCAACTGCTCTTTGTCGCCAGAGAAACTGCGGGCAACAAAACTAGCGCCCAAGGTGAGGGCCGCTTGGCAGGGATCAATAGGTGGCTGCAGATTTTCTTCGCCCTTCTTCGCCGTGCTACCAATGTCGGCAGAAGCGGAGAACTGACCCTTTGTCAGACCATAAACACCATTGTTCTCGACGAGATACAACATGTTTACGTTACGCCGCATGGCATGGGCAAACTGACCGAAGCCAATCGACAGTGAGTCGCCGTCACCGGAAACGCCGATGTAATGCAAATCGCGATTTGCCGCGTTTGCACCCGTTGCTACAGAGGGCATACGTCCATGGCACGAGTTGAAGCCATGTGACGCGCCTAAGAAATACGCTGGCGTTTTCGATGAGCAGCCTATACCACTCAACTTTGCAAAGCCATGCGGAGGAATACTCAACTCATGCGCGGCCTGAACAATTGCACCGGTAATTGCATCATGACCACAACCCGCGCACAAAGTAGACATACCACCTTCATAATCGCGCACAGTGAGGCCGAGGTCGTTACGCGGAAGACCGGGATGACGAACTGTCGGCTTCTTCATAAAGCTCATGCTGCTTCACCTCGTGCAAGGTCGGCATTGACCGCGTCAATAACAAAGCCTGGAGTCATAGGCAACCCGTTGTAATGCAAAATGGATTCGGTCTTACGGTCATCGAGATCGAGCTCAAGGCGCATCAGGCTCTTCAATTGAGAATCACGATTCTGCTCAACAACATAAATTTTGTCATGCGCATCAAGAAAATCCTGAACATCCTGACTAAATGGAAACGCACGAACACGCATATAATCAGAACTGATGCCGGCTTCGGCCAGCTCATCGCGTGCCTCACGAACAGCATGATCACAACTACCTATTGAAACAAAGCCAATTGCATTGCCACTGCCCATGGTAATCGGCTTAGGCACCAGACCCTTCGCCGTATTCCACTTCACCATCAAACGATCAACCACTTCCTGATACTCATTAGCATCTTCGGTATAGGCTCCGTACATATTGTGGCCAGATCCACGAGTGAAGTAGGCGCCACGGGGGTGCGTCCCGGGCAATGTACGCGGGGCAACACCATCGCCAGACCTATCAACATAACGATGGAAAACCGACATCTCCTCCAACTGCTCTTTCGTCAAAACCTGGCCGCGGTCAGGCTGATAGCTCTCATCCCATGTCAATTCGGGAGAAAGCCAGTCGTTCATGCCTATGTCAAGGTCACTCAATACTAAAATCGGCGTCTGCAAATGCTCAGCCAGATCGAAAGCATTGGCGGACATATAAAAAGACTCTTCAGGATCCGATGGAAACAAACACACATGGCGGGTATCACCATGTGAGGCATAAGCTGAAGACAGAATATCGGACTGCTGGGTACGGGTTGGCATGCCAGTTGATGGCCCGCAACGCTGCACGTTAAACAGCACCGCTGGAATCTCGGCGAAATAACCGTAACCCAAAAATTCACTCATCAGCGAAACCCCGGGGCCACTGGTCGATGTAAAGGCTCGCGCGCCATTCCAACCTGCGCCCAAAACCATACCCATCGCCGCCAATTCATCTTCGGCCTGCACAATGCAGTAGTTGTTCTTGCCCGTATCCGGATCTTTACGGGTAACTTCGCAATACTTCTTATAACCTTCAATCAATGAAGTAGATGGGGTAATCGGATACCAAGCGCATACTGTTGCACCGGCATACACAGCACCAAGACCGGCAGCAGTATTGCCATCAATCATAATGTCGGTGCCTTTTCCGGGACGGTCGATAACTTTTGCGGTATACGGTAGCGGGCACGAGAAGTGCTCTTTGGCGTAGCTGTAACCAAGGTCAATAGCAAGCTGGTTGCCATCGAGCAAGCTAACCTTCTTTGCAAACGTTTCGTTAAGAAGACTGCGAATCACATCAAGATCAATATCCAGAAGCGCCGCTACCACGCCTACATACACCACGTTCTTCATCAGAATACGGGCGCGGGCGCTGGGGAAGTTCTCGTTACACATCTTCGATAATGGCACGCCAATAACCGTAATATCATCGCGCTGCAACTGCTTATTGCGGGGCCAGGTTGCATCGTAAATAAGAATGCCGCCGGGCGTTACGCTTTGCAGATCCTTTTGATAAGTTTCCGCATTCATAGCAATCATAATATCGACGCGACCCGAGCGAGATAGGTAGCCCTTCTCACTCGCGCGAATTTCATACCAAGTGGGCAGCCCCTGAATATTTGACGGGAAGTAGTTCTTACCTACTACGGGTATACCTAAACGGAATAATGACTTCATAAGAAGTCCGTTGGCGCTGGCTGAACCAGTGCCGTTCACGTTAGCGATTTTAATCGTAAAGTTATTATCTGAAGGTTTGTTGGTACTCATTTCGTACTCAGGCAACACCTATAAAGTGCAGTCTCTTATGTCATCAAAATATAGAATCCGGCCCTCATCGGAAGACCGGCATACAGTTTCATTTGCTACAAAGTATTAGTTGCACTCACCGGGTCAAGCGACTTCCTGCTTCTGAAATGGGGCGCCTGCTTCATTCACCGCATGTGGCTTTTCAAGTGTGAATTTCTGCATATCCCATGCGGCTGTCGGACAGCGCTCGGCACACAGTCCGCAATGAACACAAAGGTCCTCATCTTTCACCATCACACGACCGGTTTGTGGCAGCGAATCGGAAACCAATAAATCCTCCTCAGGATTAATGGCCGGCGCACTTAAACGGCCGCGCAGATCGGCCTCATCACCATTGGTGGTAATAGTGAGGCAATCGACCGGGCATACGTCAATGCAGGCATCACACTCAATACAGAGCTTTTCGGTAAACACCGTCTGAATATCGCAGTTGAGGCAGCGCTCAACTTCTTCAGCAGCCTGCTCAGCAGTAAACCCAAGCTCAACTTCAATATTCAACTTCTTGAACCGATCCTTGAGGCCCACATGTGGCACAAGCAAGCGATCAGCATCATCGTAATCGTTGCTGTAACTCCACTCATGAATACCCATTTTGGCGCTTTCCAGAGTCATTCCCTTCGGCATTCGCTCAGAAACCGATTCGCCCTGGCAGTACTTATGAATCGAAATACCAGCTTGATGACCGTGTTCTACGGCCCAGATAATATTCAACGGGCCAAATGCAGCATCGCCACCAAAGAACAAACCCGGCCGGGTTGATTCATAAGAGACCTTATCAACAACAGGCACTTCCCACTTGTCGAACTCAATACCAAGGTCACGTTCAATCCAGGGAAAAGCATTGTCCTGACCAATAGCCAGAATGACATCATCGCAAGGGTAGGTAACATCGCCAGCAACCCGTGTATCGGTAATATTGCCCTCAGCATCAACGTCGTATTCCATCTCTTCAAACGTCATGCCAACCAGCTTGCCATCTTCTAGGACAAACGCTTTCGGAGAACGGTTGATAATAATTTCGACATTCTCTTCTTCGGCATCATCAAGCTCCCAAGCGGAAGCCTTAAAAAACGCACGTGGCTTACGCGCCATAACTTTCACATTATCAGCACCCAGACGAAGCGATGTCCGGCAACAATCCATGGCGGTATTGCCAACACCGATAATGAGAACATTTTTACCAATCTTTTCAATATGATCAAAAGCAACCGACTCGAGCCACTCGATACCAATATGGATATTCGCGCGAGCCTCTTCACGGCCGGGAATACTCAAATTTTTGCCCTTAGGTGCCCCGGTACCAACAAAAACGGCATCGAAGCCTTCATCTTCAAGCAGTGACTTCATGCTATTGATCGGGTGGTTGCACTTCAGGGTTACGCCACGCTCAACAATCATGCCAATCTCGTCATTTATGACCTCAACCGGCAAGCGAAACGAAGGAATATTTGACCGCATCAAACCACCGCCAACATTCAATGCCTCAAAAATAGTAATGTCATAACCGAGTGGCAGCAGGTCATTAGCAACGGTCAGTGAGGCGGGACCGGCACCAACGCAGGCAATTTTCTTGCCCCTACCCGGACCTGACTTATCGGGTTGCTTAAGCAAATGACGGACTTCGTCACGGTTATCGGCAGCAACGCGCTTCAGACGACAAATAGCTACAGGTTCTTCCTGGCCATCAGCCTCAAGGCGACCGCGGCGACATGCTGGCTCGCAAGGACGATCACACACGCGACCGAGGATACCCGGGAACACATTCGACTGCCTATTAAGCATATAGGCGTCGGTGAACTTTGCCTGAGCGATCAGGCGGATATAGCCCGGAACGTCGGTATGAGCAGGGCAACCCCACTGGCAATCGACAACTTTATGATAGTACTGTGGGTCTGATGTATCAGTAGGACGCATGAGAGGGGGACAACCGACTGGTAGGGCTAAGGAAACCGTTAGTCTAGAAACACTTAAAAAGAAGAAAATTTGCGCTTAACTGCACGTTTTCGCGGGCTGTTAGACAGAATAATAACCATCTTCTTTCTACCCTTCAACCACCTGAGGCGTGGCATTATACCTATCTGCCCAATAAATAAAATCACCCACAAGCAGAGCATTTCCCCCCGCGAAAAAAGGGCAAAAACACAGGGTCAATTTCATCGAAAGATACGGCTAGTTTTTACCATGAGCAAGGCGCAAGCAGGCCCAGTTTGTGCGCCGCAACAAACAGCAGCACGCCTGAAACTCATTTAAACCGCAGGCTTTGCGCTCAATCGCGAGCAATCGCAGCGAACAGCACGACCATTATGTTAATGCCCGTTTGCCAAGGAAGGCGGGGGCCAGCTGCCAATGGGAAATATCAGGTTCATCCGCCAGGCTGGCAGACAGATAAACTTTTGCGCTGGAATCCGCGCAATTTTCCGATGCTGAGGGGGAAACCCATCAAAAATGACGGGGTGAGGAAACCGGTGCAGAAGACCCCGAGCTGTACTCAGCGAGAAGCCGCGAAATCGAGCCGTTGTCCCGCTGCTGGCGCACACAGCTCACCGTTTCGCCAGACAAACTGCCCGTTAACCATGGTTGCAGCAATGCTAGAACGGAACCGGAGGCCTTCAAATGGCGACCAGCCACACTTGTATAGAATCTGTTCGCGACTGACCTCGGTAACCCGATTCATATCGACCAAGACTAAATCAGCAATGTAGCCTTCGCGAATATACCCCCGATCTTTCAAACCAAACACATTGGCCACGGCATGACTCGTTTTGTGAGCCACCAGCTCGATATCAAAACGCCCGTCGTGCACATGCTCAAGCGCCAGTTGCAGCGCGTGTTGCACCAATGGTAAGCCTGCCGGTGCGTTGAAGTAAGTCGCATTTTTCTCTTCAAGCGTATGCGGCGCATGATCTGTCGCAATCACATCAATCTTGCCTGAAACCAAGGCCTTCAAAAGCGCTTCGCGATCAGAAGGCGACTTAATTGCGGGGTTGCATTTTATTTGTGTGCCCAAGGTCGAGTAGCTCTCATCATCAAGATACAAATGATGGACGCAGGCCTCTGCGGTAATGAGCTTAGCGGTCTCCGGACCACTGGCAAATAAACCGAGCTCTTTAGCCGTTGTAATGTGGAGCACATGCAGCCGTGATCCATGCCGCTGCGCCAGATCGACTGCATAAGACGATGACTTGTAGCACGCATCAACCGAACGAATGCCGGGATGCTCAAGCATCGGCACATCGTCGCCGAACTCCTCACGGGCCTTAGCTTCATTGGCCTTAATTGTCGGCGTGTCTTCGCAATGCGTGGCGATCAGTACCGGTGAATCGGCAAATAACAATTCCAGCGCACCGGCATCATCAACCAGCATATCGCCGGTAGATGCGCCCATAAACGCCTTTACACCGCAGGCCTGACCAGATTTCAGCGCACGAATCTCATCAATATTGGTATTGGTCGCGCCCAGATAAAACGCAAAATTAGCATGCGCTCGATTGGCCGCACGCTGATATTTCTTTTCGAGCTCATCGATAGTCACTGTTAAAGGGTCAACGTTCGGCATCTCCATAAAACTGGTAATACCACCTGCCACGGCGGCTGCCGACTCGGTTGCTATATCGCCCTTATGCGTTAACCCCGGCTCACGAAAATGCACCTGATCATCAATCATGCCCGGCAGTAAATGCAGGCCCTCTGCATCGATAACCTTGTCATTTAAGCCGGCAGATATCGACTCGCTGATTAAGTCGATGCGATCGTTTTTAATAAGCACGTCCAGGGCCTGTGATTTACCCTCGTTTACGACCTGCGCATTTTTTATCAGAATTCCGCTCATTAAATTTTTCCTGAAAAGCCTTGGGTCGCTGTAACTAACTCATGAATAATACCGGGCTCAAATGATGAATGGCCGGCATCCGGCACCACAAAAAAACCAGCCTCCGGCCAAACGTTATGCAAATCCCAGGCTGAGACCATCGGGCAGACTAAATCGTAACGACCCTGCACGATAACTGTCGGAATGTGCCTAATAATATCAATATCCCGCAATAATTGATCGGGGTCATCGAAAAAGCCATTATTGACAAAATAATGAACCTCAATGCGCGCCAATGCCAGCGCGAAGTCATCTGCAGCAAACTGGGTGACGCCTGCATCGGCCATCTCAAGGTTGCTGGTAACGCCCTCCCACAATGACCAAGCGCGGGCCGCATGCAGCCGTTCCTCGCGATCCGGGCTGCTGAGCAGCCGAGCATAGCTGGCAACCATATCCTCACGCTGAGCCTCAGGCACAGGCGCGAGAAAATTCTCCCAATGATCCGGAAACACAGAGCTCGCACCCTGCTGATAAAACCACTGTATCTCCTGATGTCTGAGTAAAAAAATACCGCGCAATACCAGCTCGCTTACACGCTCCGGATGCTTCTGTGCATAGGCCAGTGCCAGCGTGCTGCCCCAGGAGCCACCAAATACCTGCCAACGCTCTACACCCATAAAGACTCTGAGCGTCTCGATATCTTCAACCAGCTTCCAGGTCGTGTTGTCGTCCGTCGATGCGTGTGGACGACTTTTACCGGCACCCCGCTGATCGAACAAAATAACCCGATAAGTCTTTGGGTCAAAAAACCGTCTGGCTGCCGCATTAATTCCGGCGCCCGGGCCGCCGTGCAGAAACACCACGGGTTTACCCTGCGGATTACCGCACTCTTCGTAATACAACTCATGCAGGGGCGATACACGAAGATAACCGCTGCTATAAGGTGTGATTGGCGGGTAAAGACCCTTCCGCTGACTCATATTCTGAACTACCGTTAAAATTTAGACTCTTAAACACTGTGGCGGATCATGTTACAAACAACATCGGTCAAAATCTGTTTACTATATAACGCTCAATCAACGCTCAACTCTGACTATAGTCTCAGCAATTAGTCGCACAAACAAACCGGAAGACATCTATGTTTTTAGCTACGCGTTCGGTCGCCTTTATTTTACTCAGCTTCATTATCATGTTGCCGGCCTGCTCACCAGCCCCCTCCGAAGCCGAAGACCTGGTGCCATACAAACTGTACACACTGGATAATGGCCTGACCTTGATTGTGCATGAAGACAAAAAAGCGCCACTTGTTGCGGTAAATGTCTGGTATCACGTTGGCTCAAAAAATGAGCCCGTTGGCAAAACCGGTTTTGCGCACCTGTTTGAACATCTCATGTTCCAAGGCTCAGAGAACTATCAGGGTGAATATCTGCAAACACTGGAACAGCTTGGCGCAAGCGATTTAAATGGCACAACCTGGTTTGATCGCACCAACTACTATGAAACCGTACCCAAGGGTGCGCTGGATAAAATCCTCTTCTTAGAGTCGGATCGCATGGGTCACTTGCTGGGTGTCATTGATCAAGCCGTACTTGATGAGCAGCGCGGCGTGGTGCAAAACGAAAAGCGCCAAAGCGACAATCAACCCTACAACAAGGTTTGGCAGTTTATGCTGGAGCAGGTTTTTACCGAAGAGCATCCCTATTCATGGGAAACCATTGGCTCAATGGAAGACTTAAATGCGGCGAGTCTTGATGACGTTCGCGAATGGTTCAAAACTTACTATGGTCCGAACAACGCGGTAATTGCTATTGCCGGTGACGTTGATGCGGAAGAGGTGCTGGCCAAAGTAACCACCTACTTCGGCGACATTCCGCCAGGCCCGCCGCTGAGCTCATTCAGTGAATGGGTGCCCCGCCATAGCGTCGACCGCAGGCAGATTATTGAAGATCGTGTATCTCAGGCTCGTCTTTATATGGCATGGCCAGCCCCCGGCTGGGGCAGTACTGAAGCTGCCTATCTTTCGATGGCTGCGGCTGTGCTTGGGCAGGGCAAAAACTCGCGGCTATACAAACGACTGGTCTATGACGATCAACTGGCGACCGATGTTGCGCTTAACACGACATTCTGGGAAATTGCCGGACTGGTGTACCTTGAGGTTTCACCAAAACCGGGCGTGTCACTCGAAACGCTCGAAACTATTGCGCGCGCAGAACTAAAGCGGTTTATCGAATCAGGTCCGACCAGCAAAGAACTCGAGCGGATCAAAGCCGAATATCGTTCAGCGTTTATTCGCAGTCTTGAGAATATCGGCGGGCAACCCAGCAAATCAGCAATGCTGGCGAAGAACATGGTGTATACCGGCAATCCGGGTCACTACGCCGTCACCAACGCAACAATTGCAAGCGCCAGCATCAAGGACTTGCAGACTGCTGCCATGGAATATTTAGGTCAGGGCGCCTACATTGCAGAGGTTGTTCCTTACCCGATGCTCAAGACCACAACAGACGGCTATGACCGCAGCAAAGCCCCCGCTGTGGGCGAATTCATCGGTATCGATTTCCCTGACTATGAGCGCACTGTGCTCGATAATGGCCTCACACTCATTGTAGCAAACCGCCCGGCGGTGCCTCTTGTACAAATGAGCCTGCAGGTTAATGCCGGCTACGCTGCCGATCAGTTCGGCAAGCCCGGCACCGCAGCACTCACTATGTCGATGCTTGATGATGGCACGCGCAAACGCTCGGCACTTGAGATCAGCGAACAACTCGGTCAGTTAGGCACTGGGCTTACCACGGGCGCAGATCTCGATAACGTATCAGTAAATCTCTCGACACTTAGTGAAAACATTGATGCGTCACTCGATATCTATGTCGATATTATTTTAAATCCTGCATTTCCCGACGAGGAAATAGAACGAATTCGAGCGCAGTACCTCACCAAAATTCAGCAGGAAAAAACTCGGCCAAATAGCATGGCGCTGCGGGTTCTACCAAGCCTGATTTACGGCGATGAGCACGCCTACGGCCAACCACTAACGGGTTCGGGTACCGAAGCGTCGATGAGTGCTATTACACGAGCAGACCTGGTTGATTTTCATGCTACCTGGTTCCGCCCCAACAACGCGACACTCATTGTGGTTGGCGATACAACCATGGCCGAGATAGCGCCCAAGGTCGAGGCGCTGTTTCGCGATTGGGCTCAGGGCGATATTCCAGTAAAAAATATAGCACCAGTTAGTGCCAATCAAAGCAATGCCATTTATCTGATTGATAAGCCGCAGGCAGATCAATCCATGATTTTTGCAGCCCGCCTGCTTCCCTCCAAGGCCGATTCAAACGATATCGCTCTGGAAACCATTAACGATATTCTCGGCGGCCTCTCATCGTCGCGTATCAATATGAATCTCCGCGAGGATAAACATTGGTCGTATGGCGCACGCAGCCTGATCTGGCCCACCCAAGCCCAACGACCCCTCATCATCTATGCGCCGGTACAAACAGACAAAACGATGGAATCTGTTGAGGAGATACAACTGGAACTGGCTGGCATCATCGGCGAAAACCCAGCAAGCGAAGATGAACTAGCGCACACCAAAAAAACCAATACGCTGTCTCTGCCTGGTAAATGGGAAACCGGCGCGGCAGTCTTGGGAAGCCTGGTCGAAATCGTGCGCTTTGGCCTGCCTGATGACTACTGGGATAACTATTCAACCGCCATCAACCAACTGACTCTGGCAGAGGTCAACTCGGCCGGTGATGCTCTGGTTAAGCCTGACGAGTTTGTTTGGGTCATTGTCGGCGATCGGGCCAAGATTGAAGACCAACTCAAAACACTGGATATGGGTGAAATAATACTGCTGGATGCTGACGGCGAATCGTTATAGATTGGCGGTTAATGAATTCTTCACCCGACAGCCAATATCGCTGGACAATCGCAGTTATCGCGGTATTGATTTACTTCTTTACCAATGGCATGGCCATTTTTGTGCCGCAAAATC
>Ga0206677_10001289_pt1 | contig 23262 bp, 27 predicted proteins | sample M130m12015metaG_FD_155475 | JGI IMG/M metagenome (GOLD analysis project Ga0206677, IMG submission 155475) | Ammonia-oxidizing marine archaeal communities from Monterey Bay, California, United States - M1 30m 12015 | ecosystem: Environmental > Aquatic > Marine > Intertidal zone | place: USA...
TAATAATAGTAGTAAGTATAGTAGTAAGTAATAGTAGTAAGTATAGTAGTAAGTATAACTTACTATTTACTACTTTACTATTACTAGAGTTAGTATAACTTAGTAAGTAGTTAGCATCGACGACTTCAACTTCACGACTTCATTTCTTTCCAGACCAAGGCACGATATCGAACAGTGCTTGCTTTTTTTCAAATGTTGTTTCCCTGAAACTTCCCACTCGACTTCGACTTCACGACTTCATTTCTTTCCAGACCAAGGCGCGATGTCGGGTAGTGCTTGCTTTTTTTCAAATGTTGTTTCCCTGAAACTTCCCACTCGACTTCGACTTCACGACTTCATTTGTTTCCAGACCAAGGCACGATATCGAACAGTGCTTGCTTTTTCACATTCAAATGTTCGCGCCTAGTTTCCCAAACGCACATGCTGGACCCGTGCTCGGTCTGTGGCGGTGCTGATGATGAAGGAACTGTGCTCGTGTGCGAGCTCTGTGACACTGCTCTGCACAACACACTGCACTGTGCGGGCTTTGTCGTCACGGCCGACTACGGCGACTGGCTCTGTTTGGACTGCCAAGCCATCGGCGCGGCAGTGGCGGCTGCGGCGGTAGGCGCACCCTCCGAGGCTGAGCCAGCAGCGGCGGCGTGAGTAGACTGCGCCGAGGGTTTTCCTCGAAATTTCCACAGACACATGTCCGAAGCAGAGATGGGCACCACCGGGCTGACTGCCGACCAGCTCTATCTCGCTTGGGGCTTAGTGCACAAGTATGTTTACGAGAATCAAAGAGAGGTCTCTACTGTAGGTCACCTACGAACACGAATCACAATACGGAAGCACCGGTGTGGCGCGACCACCTTCACCTCGTCTGTCTACGCCGTCAAAGGTCACAGGCGGCGGCTGCCCGGTCAGCGGGAGCTAGAGCAGGCCGTGCGCTTCACGATGAAGCACTGCCCGCTAGTGAAGCGGGTCTGGGGGGGCCGCCGTCGCTAGTCCACCCGCTGTATGCCACAGCCGTGCACAGCTGTCTCGCCACTGCGTGGTGTCTCATATCGCCCAGTGGCCGGTACGTGTCCAGCAGAGCCACGGCTTGCGCCCAAGGCTGTTGGTCCACGCCTCTGCGCGGCGGTGCGCCGGGGCCAGGCATGCGCACCTTCATACTCTCGTTCATGTCCCACACTGTGTACCCGCTGAGCTCGCCTCGCATCCATCCCGAGAGGATGGAGCGCACGTGCGTGGCTGCGTCTTTGTCCCGGAGACACCCTCGTAGAAGATACCACAGAACTATGTGCAATGGGGAGACTGCGTTGCCTAGCAGGAAGGTGGTGAGCGACCAGCGCTCGCGTCGCCGGAGGTGTCGGCTGTCCATGAGCGCCAAGGCCCACGCCGGCCACAGGAAGTAAGGCCGGGGAGTGTGCTCTTCCACCGCCTGCGTGAAGAAGCGGTGGTCAAGGGCAGACCACGCCACCGGGTACAGCGTGCGGGCGTACGCATCGCACGCAGACGGCATCCACGCTGTGTGCAACACACGGGCGTATTTGACAGGTCGGTGAAAAAAGTCTCAGGGTGCCCGTTTAACATTTTCGGCACCTTTCAGAAGTTAACAAGATTCGGTGCCAAAATTAGGGGGAAAATGCCTGGACCCGCACCGAGGGGGAAAATGCCTGGACCCGCAGCGGTGATTTTGGCACGCGAATTGAGTGGGGACAGCAGGCAAGTGAGGAGTGGGGCAAGCCGTGTGCTGACCGCGCGTGGCAATGACGACCCGCAATGCGGCTTGCGAGGCATGCTACGACTCTATTTGCTCTGTAACGATACGGTCCGCCGTGAGACCGCAACCACAGTGAATGTACTCCGCTGAATTTATCGCATTAGCTCCCCGGGGTGCCGAGTTTTCAACTTTTTCGGCACCTAAGGTGCCGGTTTTCTGACTTCTTCGGCACCCTAGATTTAGCCTGCAACCAGAGGTCAAAATTGAATCAAGAATTAACACTTTGCCAAAACACACACACAGAAGGCACAGAGGCACATATGTCTGAGTCTGAGAAGAAACACTTCAACGTGCAGCCTGAACAGATCCAAGGCTCAGAGGAGGAGTGGCGTACGAAGGCGTTGAAGACTATGATGTGGTTGGGCGCCAGCTCCGAAGCCCAGCATGCTAAAATTGCGCGGCTGCACGAATGCCTCGAAGGGCAGCAACGCGAGACCACGCGTCTGCGCGAATACCTCGCCGCTGCGCATGTGAGCCTTCAGATCGTAGTCGAGTACATGGCGCAGCTTGAGGGCGCAAGTGCGCCTACCTCGGTCGCTCCCGTGCAGCCGAAGGGGGAGGAGATTCTCTGGACGAGCGAAGAGATTGGGGAGGTGCTGGCTGCTCTGGAGGAGAAGTAGTGCTGCTGCGCACGCGCCGGGCCGTGGCTAGCCAAGCGGAGACAAATACGGGCAGTGTGAGTGTCATATTGCGTCGTGTCAGAGGGAACGAAAAAAAGCACAGGTTCTCAGGTAGTGTTGGCTTGGGCCCATACCCGCCGCGCCTGCGTGGCCCGATCAGCCTCCGTCGCTGTCTCTAGCGATTCCATCACCCCTGGTAGTGCGTTCTTCCTGACATACGCGGCGACGATCTCATTCCAGTTGTCCTGAGGGTACAGCCTTATGTCCACATATGGGTTCTCGTTATCAGTGTAAAATGGCTTCCCAGAGGCATCGTATAACATGAATCTGCCATCTGCCGGCTCAAACCCCTTGAAGTAGGCTTCGAGACGGGAGTTCATGCGGTAATAGTCAAGCGCCACATAGCTAAAGTGGTTCAATGTGAGGAGGATGTGAAAGTGTGGTAGGTGTCGTTGGGGGCCGATCTCGACGCCGCCATCTACGGTCACGCTCTCAACGTGCGTTTCGTACGTGTCGTGCTGGTAGCTGCTCGCTGCGGTTTGGGCATCACCGTAGAAGCGAGCTTCTTTGTCGGCCTTATTGGGTTTTGTGATCACCACCATTGCGCCGGCGCTGATGGCGTCTTCTTTAGTGACCTTCGCAGTCTTCTGCACGTGATGGCCAAAGGTTATGATCTTTGAGAGCTCGTGTTCGTTGCCAAACAGATAGTCGCACGCAGCGGCCATGCGCGTGAGCACGAAGCGGCCTTCGTCTTCCGACGTGATTGGACGGTGCAACGAGTAGGTGATGAAGAGCCGACTCTGCCGGAGCTCACGCAGCTGTGTGTTTGATGCCCTAATTCCCACACCATCCGCTACGTAGCCGTCGCCGCGCCACATTGTGGCGTGCTCTCCCGCTGCGATCTCCTCGTTTCGTCCTTTGCCCCGCGTGTAGTAATACACCTTCTCCTTCCCCTTCTTGTCGCCCCTGCCTTCTTCCGGGAATATGACTAAGCAGTTGTGGAACGTCTTGCCGTTCGGATCTGTCCTTGTCTCGTTGCGCAGCTCCGTACGTGTACGAGTGTCGAACTTTGGGGCGTCCGACCTTGAGGGTAGCGTGGTGAGGTGCAGATATTTTCGATGCACCTCAGCAAGCATGTGCTGAAATGCGGGATTCCTGGCCGCTTCGCAGCGTGCCTCGCGCGCTTCTTTACTGTCGCTGGTCCAAAAGGTAGAGACTTCTAGGCGTTTGTTGTCCGGTGCCGGCTTGGAGAGCATCGCATCGATTGCTTTTAGCGCCGGCCTTATGTAGCTGCTGTCCTTGCCAGTGGTTTTCAGCTGGCCGAGCTTGCCGTTTTTCCTCGGCTCTCGAAAATTGAATCCGGTCTGCACATAGAATTCAGGGGGTTCGCGATACCTTGTTTGCCGCTGCCCATTAGCCCCAAAGCTGGCCTCGTGCTGCTTGCTCATCAAGACTATTAGCTGCCGCAACCCCTTTTCTAGGGCGTCGCGCCGTTGGGCACTGGCATTCTCAAATGGCCTGTGCAAGGTGCGGAGCATCTGCATGGCAGTCATGCGTGTGTAGCCTCCTTTAGGCTTGCGCACCGCAAACAGCTCGGCGCCCTCTTCCGCGCCAACCCGGTCCAGCAGGTTGCGCCAAAACGACCATTCTCTGGCACAGGGCTTGCCGAAGCTGGTAACATCCCCCGCTTTGGGACGATAGGCGACGCCACAGTAGCGGCGGTCGAGCAGCCCGGCAAACTGCAAGGTGCTCGCACAGTCCGTGCACAGATTACCGAACTTAGAGCCGCGCGTCAGCCTAAATCCGGATTGCCCAGCCTGCACACTGGCGTTGGCCCGGCTCGCTCGGCACGCCACCCCAATCGGGTAATCTCCGCCCCAGAACTTCTTGGCCCGCTCGTCGTCGTAGACGTGATTGTCGTACACGCGGTAGCAGCAGTCTTTACCCCTTTCGTGTACTTGACTGACGACCGCTTGAGCACTCCTCTCCGGAGGTTTTTTGCTGAAGAACCGCCAAGCCCACTCGCTCCTGAGTGGCGGCTGCCCAGGTGCCTGCAGCGAATTCCTCGCCTTCGGTGTCGGGCCAAAGCGAAAGGCTTCGAGCGGCCAGTTCATCTGATGGGCGTGCCCATCTGCGTGAGAGCCCGGTGCCTCCGCTGCTACTCGGTACCCGACATGGCTCGACGGCTTTGCACCTGCGGTGGGCGCCTTCCCCCAAAAGCTCGGGTCGTCGAACGGTCTTGGCGCGACGCAGCCATTGTGACTGTCTTCGTCGCGCCGCCAAACCCGCAGTGTCAGGCCAGCCGTGTATTCCGCACTCAGCCGGCTGTAGGCGTGTCGCTTCTTGTACTCGTAAAACGGTCGACTGCAGCGCGTGCATCCTTCGCTATACGTCTCTTGATCGCTGAACATCAGACTGTGGCGTAGGTACGGCAGCGTTTGGTAATGCCACGGCGTCGATAGCCACTCAAGCACGGTCATGTGCGGAGTCTTGCCGCTGCACTGCTTGAACCACTTGTTGAATGCTGAGTCATGCTTGGACCATTCCTCTACTGTGTCTTTGATGGTGCCTACCTCTTGACACGCAGCCTTCGTGGGGGCGTGAGGAAAGACCTTTGGCCAGATGCAGGGGCTGCTCGCGGTCTTCTTACCTGGCTTAAGACTCGGTGGTTTCGGCCGGCCCGTCTGCTCATTAAGCAGGGGGTCCCGGGCGCAGCACACGCCTTGCAGGAACCCCGTTTGAGTGCCACTTGTCGGCCAGTCCACGTTGGTGGATTTCTTGCCAAAGCCGCCGCCTTCATTGTAAATACGTAGAATACGTGCCAGCTGCCCTCTGTGCACGTCGCTGTCCGTGAACAGCGACGTGTGTATAATTGGCATGGCGTGGCCATGCGTCACATACACCCTGGCGGTGGCGTCTGTCATGTTGTACGCTTGGTTGTTGTGATTCACGTAGAGGTTGGCCGTTGTCCCATACGTCTCGCCATAGCTCTGTACCTGCTCGGCCGACATGGTCTCCGCACGGATTTCCATTTTCGGCTCATTGTACAGCAGCGCGTGCGGCCACGGCTGCTCGCGCTTCGTTCTGAAGTGGTTGTTGCGGTCATTGGTGCTGCGCCAAAGTCGCTCCTCTCCCCGTTTGCCGTCTTCAGTGTACAGCGCCCTCCTGTCAGCCTCCGCAGTTGTCTCCTCGCCCGCCTCCATTGCTTCGATTGTGGCACTGTCCAGCACTACTAGAATCTCCTCATCATAGTCCTCTACTAAAGGCGGCTGATTCTCGGCATTGGGCTGATCCTCTTGCAATCGCGGGTCACCCGCGATCGGCTGCTCCGGGTCGTTCAAGTCATTCCCGTTTTCCTGCCTTGGGCCCGTGCCTCTGACCTTCCGCGCCTTGCCACTAGGCTTAGACATGGGGGCCGGAGCGTCGCCTTCCTCGAAGCCCTCACCCTCGACTCCAGAGTCGTCGCCCCCACTCCCACTCTCGCGCGACCTCTCTGCAGTCGCGTTTTTTGCACCGCGACTTGGCTGCCTCCGACTAGGTCTCGGCTGCAACTCTGGCGTTGACTGTTTAGGCAGAGCTGGCTCTTGGGCCGCAGTCACCTTCGGCGCCGGCTGGCGATATCCTCTACCTCTTCCTCTGCCTCTGCCTCTACCTCTACCTCTACCCCTTCCACTGGCTGTAGCCTCCGCCTCCTCCTCCTCCTCCTCCTCCTCCTCCTCCTCCTCCGCCTCCGGCGTCGGCTCCCCAGTACCTTCTTCGCGTGTTAACGCGTACTTAATGTGGTTAAGGCGGCCGGGCGTGAGCTGTTTCGACGTTGAGTCGAAAAGGTCCGTCACCGAGTACAGGCCATACCTCATCACCTTTGACATTGTCGCATCGTCTTGCGGCACTGTCGGTGTCCTGCTGTCACCAGGCGTGTACTCCGCGCTGAATTGAGGGCATGGCTGGAAGCCCAAGCCCAAGCCCTCCTTTGCATGGCCCTGCTTCGAACGTAGCTCGCCCCAGTGCTTGCTTCCCCAGTGTGGATAAAGCCAGTGTGCCTTCGGAGCCACAAAGCCAATGCACATTGCATCGGCACTCTCTGACGGCTCGTGCACCACGTCACCAAACAGTTGGTGAATCGCTCGGGCACACGTGAGGGCGTTGGCATAGTTCTTTATCTTAATCTTGGCATTGCGATAGACGCCAGGCGGCATTTTACCTCTAGCCTCCCTTTCGGCTGGCAGAGGTTCGCCAAACAATGGCCCCACCGATGACAACGGTCTGCTGTCGGGTACCTCCTTGTAGATAGTGCCGCTTGGCTGCACCGGAAACCCGTTTGGCGTTGCCACTTTTGGCAGCAGGAAGCCAGGCTCCCAACGTCCATCCCAGTGCGAGCCCACGAACTGGCGGCCGCCAGATTTCGCAAGGTCGTTAAGCGGCTCTTTGACTAGCAAGCGTTGCCCAAGCGATCTGGACGCACCACCCTCAGTCGTGCTCAGCAGTTTGCCCTCTACGAGCTTGTAGTTTGGATTCCACGCGCGCATACGTATGGCGTACGATTTGCCGTCGACCGTTTGGGTCACGGTCCAGTTGTTCTCCCGTTTTCGGCAGCCCTCGTAGTAGTAGAGACCGAGTAAGGCTGCCAGCTGATTCCCAAGAGCCAAACACCCAGCATCAAGCTGGTCGCAACCTTGAATCGCTTCGTTCCTAAGGTGGAAAGTCGTGCTTGAGTTGTGTTTTCCGTCCAATGTCTTGCTTCGACTAGCGAGGGTCTGGTTCCTCGACGGTTGGATACCAAGGCAGTGATAGAGCCAGTTCAGCTTACTCAACGGTTTGGTGCTCGCGCCAACCTCGAGCTTGAGGCTCCTCTGCGAAGATGTCACTTGCTGCCCGGCTTGCGTGCTAGTTATGCGATAGTTATGCCCCTCGTCATCACCACCATTGCTATTGGACCCGCTCGGCGCTCCATACCCCTTGATGGCACCCTGTCCGGCGGGCGTGTGCAGCACCACCGGTGCGCCTTCTGCGTCAAGCTTCGTGACATGCGCTTTGGTGGTAGACCATTGCGGCCCGCGACCACCGTCCAGCGTGTAGTACGCCTGCGTTGTTGTCCGGCTGTACGCCTCAGCGGACACTTGATCGCCTTGTGCGTCGGGCGAATCGACTAGCAGGAATTGCAGCATCCTTTGAAAGGTGTTGCCACCATCATCACGCTTGGCGTCGTAGCACGTGGCACTTGCCCACAATTCAAAGCTCGGCACCGCTTTGGGCCAAGCGGCCGGTTCCTTCCTGTACCTTGCGGCGCATGCCTTGGCTGCCGAGTCATTTGGCGCGCCCTGTCCCATAGGCTCGAAGGCGACGCGCAGGCTTTCTACATCGATGTCCGGGAGGTGCTCTTCAGCTATGTAGTAGATCGGATACTTACCCTGCTCTCGTAACTTTCGAAGCTCAGCGCTGTTGACCCTTTTTTGCTCTGCACGCCCACTTCCTGCCCCCCCCATCCTTCGCCTACACACACGACAGAAAAAACTCTACGACGCTGGCTGGTAGTTAGCGTCTTTGTGAATATAGTTCTTTACTATCTCGTGGAAGCCGGTCTGCTGCAGCAATTTAGCATGCACGTACGGCAGTCTGCTCAAGCGGTGCGGGCTGGTCAGCGGCAGTGCCTGATTGAATGCGTCCTTGGCCACCTGCTGCAAGAGCTTGGGCGCAATTTGGATCTGCGAGCAGTGGCTGAATGACACGAGCCCATGTGAGTGCGCACGGCCCAGCTTCGGCCCGATCTCACACGTCCATTTGCTCGTTACCTCCAGGATAACATCTGCCCACTTGTCCCCCACGTAGTTAGCATGGCAAGGGCCGAACTTCATGTATCCCGCCATAACCTCCTCGCGAGCGATGTGCTTGTTCATCGCATTCAGCGCAGTCATGACCTGGTTGAAATCCTCCGGCGTCATCGGGCACTGGTTAGTGTTGATCGTTAAAAAGAAGTTGGTTTCTTGTTTCCTGCGTGGCAACTCTTCGTCGGCCACCTCCCCCTCTCGCGGGTGATCGCAGTACTTGGCGCCGTTGATCATGACATCACTCATTCTCGCGACCACGCCGCCCTGGTACTTCCACGATTGCGCTGCCTTGCCTCCGACCGGTGGCTTGAAGTTAGCAACGCCCGCGCTGATGTAACTGTGCTTGACTCGCGCTTCCTTCGGCATCGGGGCCCTCGCGTGACCACTCTCTCGCCACTGCAGCCTGAGTTTGAGAAACCGGTCTTCTATCATGCACACGACTACCCGGAAGTTTCATCGGAACTTCCTGAAGACGCCTCCGAGTGCTCTTGTGCCTCCCAGTCCTTCTTCCTTGCAAATTTACACGCGACCAGCTCCGCCCCAGTCTTGGGGGAGCGCCAAGGGCACTTCACTCGCATTCCGTATCGGCCATTACTCAGCCGGCTGATACGTGGCTGGTCCGCTAGGAAGTAGCGCTTCGTGGTGAGGCACAAGAATCTGACTTTGTCCGCAGGCACAGGGGCATCGCGGTCCACAGCCTGTCCCTCGGCAGTGCTCATGATTTATACTACTCGCTGTTTAGAAAGTAGTTCCCTCTATCGCTCCGAACTGCGAGGCCTGCCGGTCACACTGCGGTGGCGAGAGCACATCTACGAATACGGCAGCTACTACGGCACTCCCGACGGTGTGCGGTTCGCACGCGACTTTTCTTCTAACTGTCGGCTGTCCGAGAGAGATGGTTCGCAAGAGTTATTGGGATCGTCCAAAGCCGCCACAAACGAGCAGCCCGCCTGTCAAAAGTCCGCCGCCTCGACCTCGACCCGCTCGGCCGCCTGACGCTGCACCTGCGGCGGCTCAGCCTGCTGCCGCGGCGGCTCAGCCTGCTTCTGCGCCGAGCGACGCGCCAAGCTCTTTCCCGACAGCGGAGGCAGCGGCTTCATCTTCCCCAGCTGCCGCGGAGTCTGAGCCGCCGCCGAAAGCTGTGCCTCCAAAGAAGAAGAAGACACAAGCATCTCAGCTTTGAGGGCACTGTACTCTTCGCCGCTTAAGCCGACGGCGGCCGGCGGCGGCGGCGGCGGCTTCTTCTTGGCGCGGGTGAAGACGTCACAGTACGCTTCCATTGGGTAGTGCGTGTAGCGCCTGCTAGAGCGGCTGGGCTCGATACTGTGCTGCAACAGCAGCGCGTTGCCAACCACCGGGGTCTTCGCGATGTTTGCGGCGCGCTGGTTTTTACGGCCATAGTTATGGCCACCGCCCTCCACTACGTAGAAGAGTTCCAGGCCGCGCTCCTTGGACATGCGCGCGCGATGTGCGACCGGAGCCGCCTTCAGGTCCTCCGGGTCGACGGTCGAGTCCGGGTAGCCCAGTGCGGTAATGATGTTCAGACCCAGGAGCGGCCCCGCCTCGAGGGTTACCCCGTACGGTTCGAGCGCCTTGTCGTACGGAATCACTACCGCCCGCAGCTGCCTCAGCATGGTTGCCTCCTCGCACTGCCGCTGGAAGGCAGCGAGGTCCAGCGTGCCACCAAAGTGGGCGAGCTCGGTGGGGTCGCACTTGGCTATCACGTCCGCCTCGATGGTGACGCCGGTGCGCTCCTGCACGTAGTCGTAGACCTTCGAGAGCGCCGGTGCCGAGATACACCCAGCCTTCTGCATCTTCTGCGCGTCGATCAGCACGCATTCCCAGCTCGCGTACGACCCCAGGCGCATGAGTTTCTCGACGCCGTTCGGGGCCGCCTTCCACACTGGGAGATGGCACACAGGGCGCTTCAACGGGTACTGCGTCAGATCACACTGAAAGAACGTCTTGTTGAGCAGCTTGCTGCGACGCTTGCCCATGTGTGTTGGTGTGCGTAGTGCCTTAACATGCGGTGGTTTCCTGTAAGTTTCCCAGACACTTACACTTACACGAAACCCTACTTACGTGAACAGTCCTACGGCCACGCCCACTGCAAGTGGCATGGCTAGAAAGTGCACATTCGTCGCGCTCAGTTCCGCCGACACCGGCTTGAAAGGGCGCATATTTCCGTCGTTATCGAACGCGACGGCGGGTCGTTTGGCTATGTAGCAGACGGCGCCTGCGACGCTCGCAGCCACGAAGGCGCGAGCGAGCGGCGATCCGAGCCCGAGCACGACCAGCGTGTCTGCAAGTGGGAGTTTCGTGAGGTCGGTTTGGGCCATGCTTCTTCATGCCCACCGTTGGAATTTTACAAGAACTCCTGGAGGGTGATAGAATTCCTGGACCCTCCCGTCCCACTTGGCGCGTACATCTCCTGAGCGATGGTCCGCGTGTCACGCCCACTTGAGAGAAACTGGTTCTTAATCGACCACTCTGTGTTCGCGTTCGGCCGGCGACCTTCGGTTGCGGAAGAGAACGGCAGCTTGAGGCTCTTCTTTCCATCATCCTTCTCCATGTGGAATCTGTGCAGGAAGTTCCAAGGCGAGAGGTAGCCTGCATGGTACTGAGAGTTCTGCGCCACGCGCGTGTGCAGCTCTGGTCCCTCAAGCACGCCTTGATCGACAAGATACTTAAAGCGTAAATCCTCAAAATCATTGATGCCCCACTGGTCGATGAGTTTATTTCTCAAGGCATACTCAAAATCGGTCTGCACCTGCTCGATGCGTCGAGAGACGAATTCTGGGTACACCTCATTCAGCCACTTGAAAGAGCCAGGTTGGCGTGGGTCCACGAGCGACCACACGTACTGATCAAAGTCTGCAAGCTCTGCGGCGCTGCGCGACTCGCGCATCATGGCAACCTCTTCCGGGCCGACAGTGACCACACGTTGCACTTGCTGCTTGGTGACATCCGCGGGCTTTTGCTCGATGCCAGCAATAATCGACTCCTTGTCGCGAAAAGCTTGCTTCAATTGCGTGTCCCTAGAGTACTTAGTCGGGGGTGCCGCCCACAAGTTGTAATCCGGGAGAGTGTTGCCACCATTATCTGCAACCTCATTATTGTCGCCAGACGCGGCTACGACGGGAGGCGCATAGCGGCCCTCCATGCCCCTCGTGTACGCTGACAGCTCCGCTGCCTTGCCTGTCAACGGGTCGCTCACTGGCGCGCTGTGCGATGCGGCCATGCCAGCTGCCCCCTGATTGTGGCTTACTGAGTAGGGAGTGTTCATCGCACCGGTCGTGTGCCTGCCTGTACGGTCAGAAATTTCAAACGTGTGAAGTCGCCACGTCCAACCACAGCTGCACCCTCGCGTTTTTCACCGGCTTGCCCATTAGATCCGTCAAACGAAACGTAATGGTCCTGTTCTTCTTACATTGCTCGCTGACTTCGAGTCTCGCAAGCCCGCGCTCGTCGTGCTGGTGGTGCCTGATACTTAGGTCGCCAGATTGCGTGAAGCGATCATCGCCAGGCATGCCTTCGAAGAGCACCGCGAACGCATCCGTGATTGCCGGAGATGATACGGGTGGGTCCACTCGGTGGTCGGTGATTGGCACAGCGAGTGCGTTGCCGCTCATGCCTTCTACTCGCAGCACTATGCAGCCCACACCTCGGTCGGTCTGTCCAGCCGCTGAGGTTTCCGGTGACTCGACGGTATAGCCCTTCAAATCTAACGAGTGGACGGCTTTCACACTGCTCGCATCCAACTGTACCGTGATGGTGTCGCCAAAGCCGGCCGCATTCACCTTGATTGCGGTCTCGTTAGTGGCGAACACCCTGAGTATTCTGACCGCCATTCTCTCAGCTAAGACATTGGAAAATGGAGATGAAATTTCGCAATGCATGAGCAGAAAGCACGCATGGTAAGAAAACTGTGGTGGGATACCCCAGGGCGGAAGCCTGCCAAACCAGCAGCAGACATGGCAGCAGTCGAGTCTCAAGTCGAACAGCTCGCTTCTGAGATTGAGGCTGCCGCTTCAGAAGTAGACACAGTCGAGTCTCAAGTCGAACGGCTCGCTGCTAAGATTGCAGACATGGCAGCAGTCGAGTCTCAAGTCGAACAGCTCGCTTCTGAGATTGAGGCTGCTAAGATTGGGGCCACCGCTTCAGCTGAAATGGATGTGCGAGCGCTATTGACAGACATCCAGAAAGACGTGACGGCCATCAAGAGGGAATTCGTTCCGGCGAAGTTCTTTTATTTCCCTCACGAATCGATACGAATGCTGTGGACCACTATGAAGGTTGTCGGATCCAACGGCGTGACTCACGAGCTGGACCCCGGCGACTTTGACCATCTCAAGAATAGTTACAAATGGGTCACGCAAGAGAACCCGATCATCCTTCACCTCGAGAAGGGCTACACTTGGCGCCTCAAAGCTACTGGCCCCGACCCGGACAAGAACGCTCTGCATGTCAATGGCACCTCATACGGCCACAGGGGCATGACATTTAACTTGGACGTTCTTCATCCCCTTTCTTATGGGTTCAGCGTCGGCTGGGGGCTTCAGGGATGATAAGGTGAAGTTTCAGAGAACCTTTCCTCTAGATACTTCGACCCGCACGCACACACACACACACACACACACCCGAAGTGCATGCCCGATGAGGCGTCGGTGGTCACTACTGATCAGGCCGCTCTTGACCTTGCTTTTGCTGATCTTGATCACCTACTGGCTGAGAAGAGCGTCGCTCCTTACTCTCGACCCCGATGCTGCAATCCACTGTGCCAGAGCATTGAGTTTGAGTTCTGTGGCCCAAGCGATGGCTACCCTGGCGCTCGCGTGTGCCTTTGGTGCGCCTGCGTGCAGCCAGGCCCTGTGTTTTTTGAAAGCCAGTATGGCCAGGTCATGCCAACGCGCTCGTCAAACTATAAGCGCGTGCATCATTGGCACGAGAGGATTAGCCAGCTATTGCTTATGGAAAGCGAAATCCCAGATGCAGAGATGCTGGAGATTGCCGAGATGCTATGCAGTGGCGCATACACAGTGCTTAACAAAGACAACATTCGAGAAGTTCTCAGATCTGTGAAGAAGCAGCACTACATAGAGAAGTGGCTGCAGATCATATTCAAAATCACTGGAGTCCAACCACCGTGCCCCGGGGCTCTCATCCTACGGGAGCTGGACTCCCTATTCTTGCAGCTCCAACGTCCGTTCGATGCGCACAAGGACAGCAAGCGCCGCAACTTCCTGAACTATAACTACGTCTTTAACCGTCTCTTCCAGAAGCTGAACTGCCCGCAGTTCTGCGTCTTCTTCCCGACGATCAAATCGCAAGCGAAGCTACAGGCGCTGGACGCGACCTATCTGAAGATGGCGCGATGCATCAATTGGCCGGAGACCCCGCTGCAGAGTGTGGCGCCGTTCGCTGTGCAACTGACCGAACCCGGTCCTTCACTAGCCCGCCTACGAGCCTCATTCGCATCGCGAGCTCTGGTTGCGCCTGAAACAGCGAAAATGCAAACGGTATTCCGTACGATGGATCGTCGGAAGATAGCAGTTGTCCTAGGGAATGCAAAGTCAACCCATTCAAGCCGACTTGCACGAAGATCTCGAGCACGGTGGTGAGCAGGCATGACTGCTCCCTCATTGGTGGCATCACCGCATCTATGGTGGAGCCGGCCATCATCCCAATGAAGGCATGCAGCACCGAGACCTGAATGGCGTCACCGGCGGAATACTCCATTGCGTCCTACTCTCAGCTGGACACTTAGAATTTATGCGACGCCATCGCCGGCTGCCAGAGGCGCGGTGCAATGTCTGCTACCGTCAGCAGGCCCGCCGCAGCCTCCTGGCCAGGCGCGGGCGGCACGGCATCGCGATTCTGCATTGCTGACTCCCAGTACGCTTTGGTGCCCATCAGGAAGGGCCCTGGGTCGATCGCTTTCCACCAGTGGAGCATTTGCAGCGGCTCCTTGTCGATGTCGTTGCACGTGTCGATGACCAGTACCTCGTTATCTTGTGTATTGTCTTTGACTATTTGATGCCAGGCATCTCGGGTCAGGAAGTTCGCGAAGTCGTCGTACAGGGACTCTAGCTGGCGCTCCTGTATGGTGCGCATGACAAAGCAGAAGTCAGTGTTTCCGCGTAAGGTTGGTGTGATAGACTTGGCGTACTGCGTCGTGATAAGCACGAACAATTTGTAGTGCCGCCCACTGACAAAGAGTTCGATTAGCTGCTCGTCGAACTTGAGTTTTGGATCACTGATGACGTCGTCTAGCAAGATAAAGAATGGCAGCGCCTTTTCTTTCTCCTGCTCGGTCAAGCGGTTGCTCTCCCTGATCTCTAACTGGCGCTTGAACACCAACTGGAGGATTGCCGGGTCATATTTCGAGTAGATGTACGCACTCGGCACGTATTGCTGCCAGAACTGGTTCAGCCGGTCCGTTTGCGAGAAAACAATCCCGCCCGTGAAAGCCAGACGCTTTTCGTACATCAGGTTTCTCAACACCCACGTCTTACCGGTGCGTCGTTTGCCTACAGCTACTATGGTGGCATCAAGTGGTATCGACTTAACGTCAAACTCAGCTAAGTCGGGTAACACAACGTCTGCGTAAGTGTCCGTTGCCAGGACAGGCATGGTGGCCCTTCTCCCGTAGGTCACATTCGTGGGAGCCTTCTGCGGCTCGGCAGCCGGAATGTCGCTCTCTGCGCTAGTGTGGGTCGAACTGCGACCCGCAGGCATCCTCCATCGTCTCAGGATCGGACTCAGAATCTTTCGGCGGCGGCATTGGCGTCTGAAACGGGTAGGCCTGCGCGGCGAAAGCGGCAATGTGCTTCGGCGCCGGCAGCGTGTCGCCCTTGGCGAGGACGCTGACCGCCTCAAGGCACCACTGGATGCCGAATTTGCCCGCCATAAGGTACGCTGATTTGGCGTGGGCGCACACCGAGATGATGTCGCCCGGCGTGACCTCGAGCTCGCTCATCACCGTGCCGGTACCGTCGCAAATCGGGAGGTGAAACCTCGCCTTGCTCCCGCTGGCGTTGTACTGGTAGAGCTTAGCCCCAACGTAGAAGCTGCGGTACAGGGGATTGCCGCCCTCGTCGCGCTTGGTCTTGACGCTCTTGTTCTGCAAGACCTCGACGTTCTCCTTGCTGAGATTTTGCCGGCCAATGAGCTCCTGGTTCTCGTACATGAACTGCAGAAGCGCGTCATCCGCCTGCGCCAGCTTCTCGGCAAATCTGTCGAAGTGGTTCTCAGCCTGGTCCGAGATTGGCATACTCGTCAGATCGCACACATACTTGGCATCCTTCTGCTCGTCTGAACCGAACTTGGTGCCGTAGTTGCCGTCCCCGCCCAGGAAAGGCCAGTTCGTGCGCAACGCCGGGGTCAAGAAGCTCAGGCCGCTCGTGAGTGTGATCTTAGGCTTGTTGTTTGTGCCATACCCCTTCGCAAACTTGACAGAGTCAAAGTCCACGGTGCTCCAGTCTGGGTAGATGCGGTTCATTGGTAGTAGTTGCGGCGGTAGTCGAGGTGATATGTGTCCGGCTTGCGAAGCGCGAGTTCTAGCGCGGCTGCGTCCACGCGTGGGCGTTTTCCCGGAACTTTCCGAGAGGAACTGTCCGGAACTGTCTGCGTCTCCTTCCGGGCAGAAGCACCAGCCAACGTTGCCTTGACACACGCGGGTTTCGCAAAACGGTGCATAGTTCTCTGATGCACCACGGCTTGGAAAATCCGGTGACGAAGCGGGCAAGATGCAACCCGATGCCGCCACAGGGCTCCGACGCGTGGTTCGAGCAGCGCCGCGACAAGGTCACCGCGAGCAACCTGGGAGCCCTCCTTGGGTTCTGCAAGCACACGTCGCGCGAAAGGGCCGTGCGACGCGCGCAGGGCAGGGACACCTTCCAAGGAAATGACGCGACGCGCTGGGGCCAAGCACGCGAGAAGGGAGCGATCGAAGCGTACACACATCTCACGGGCCATGGCGTGGCGTGCACCGGCGCGCACACCCACCCGGAGCACGACTGGTTTATGGGCTCGCCTGACGGCCTCGTGCAAACTGATGGGGTCGTCGAAATCAAATGCCCGTATTACCACCGCAAGCTGCCCGACGGCACGACCCAGCGCGTGCATAGCGAGATACCAGATCCGTACCTTATTCAGTGCCTCGCGCTGTTGGAAGTGACGGGCCGCGCGTGGTGCGACTTCGTCTCCTGGTCACCCGAGGGGATGGTGGCCTATCGGGTCTACGCGGCCCCGCACTTAATGAAATTACTGACACCGTTGGCTAAAGAAATGCACGACTACATCGTTGGCAAGCGGAAGGCATTGCCGGAATGCCAGAAAAACTCAAGCTGTATTCACGCGGCCATGGTGCAAGCCAAACACAAAGTCAACAAGCAATACTGGGCGCACGCCACGCCGGGCCTCGAGCAACTCACCCCTCCCCCCTCCCCAACGTCGCCCTCTTAGACCTCAACTCGGCCCAAGAGCGGCTCCGCGTCGAGCTGCCGCTGCAGCGCACTCCCAATCATGCCTCCAAACACACCGTACGCGGCTGACTTGAGCATACGCTCACCGTCCTGCAAAATTGCCTTGTTGTACTCCCAGTCGTTTGGCTGCCAATGGCACCACAACTCCGCGAGCATGCCGGCCAGCGCCATGTGTACCACGGGCGTAAGCGTCCGGTTACTGAGCCTGTAGAAGAGCCTCTCCAGACCCAAGATCGGGACTGCCGCACCCGCACCAAGACACGAATAGCCGCTCATACAGGCCTTCGTCTTGTACTTCATGTAGGTTTGCTCGAAGGTTTCGGCCATGCTGGTAATACCCGTTTGCTTGGAAAAACTGATTAAAATCTAATCCACCCCCATAAGTGTATGCAGAAGCTGGGCGTGTTCGATTTGAGCGCCCCCGCATACATGGGACTGAGGAAACAGCAGGTCAGCGCGCACATGCACGCACACGTCGACAAGTACAAGCACAAGCTGTCGGGTCACGCTCCACAGTTGCAGCGACGACCCCAGCAGCCGCCGGGTCCCTCGCCGGCTCAGCTGCAAGCGCAGCAAATGCATCAAGCCATGGACGCTCAGACTGCCGGCAACGCCAGCCAGCACGAGGTGCAGAGACAGCAGATCCGTGCGACCAAGAGTGAGCGGCAGCGCGGCAGGGACGGGCGCTTCCAGAAGGCGCCGATCCTCAAGCCAAAGCCCGAGGCGCGATCGGCGTCAGACGGGCAGGAGGCGCAGCGCGAGGCGTAGCCAAGACCGTTTGCGGCGTGCCGGCCAAGTGTGCAGACGTGTGAGTCATGCTAGCGTTGAATTGCTGCACCTGGTTCGCGCGCGCTTGCGCGGCGCCGATGAGCAGCTCGCGGTCCTCTTTGCTGACCTCGCGTTGGAACCCCAACTGTTCGGGCTTGAATGCCATTTCGGCCAAGCGTCGCAGCTGCCGGATCTCTTCGCTGACGACTTCGCTCTCCTCGTCATCTCTCGCATTCTCAATGCTGCTAATCTTTGTTTGCACTTCGCCTACGCGCCCGTACACATACGAGAACCCCATGCCGAGCAGCAGCACCCATGCGAGCGCGCCGTTCATGAACGCGCGGTGTGCTCGTAGGTTAGATAATTGTGTGACCGTATACAAATTCCGCAAAGTGAGCATAGCGGGCGTGCTGACAGAAGCAAGCGCCGATGGTACGCTGCCCAACTGAGTGTAGTAGAGCGAAAAGATCGCTAAGCTGCTCGTGGTTCTCCGCCTCCCACGTCCTGTATCGGGGGGGCTCGGTGAGCATACGGTAGTCGTTCGCCGCGGCCCACCCGGGATCGGACTCGTAGTCTGACATCTGGCCGACAGGTACCCAGCAGTTAGAAAAGAAGCACACTCGCTACACGCGTCATAGGCCTATTGCTGCCTTGCGTCCCTCAAGGTACGCCTGCCGGTCCTCACTCGCTCTCCGCCTCACTTGCACCAGCGCTACGCTCGTCGCAGTCAGTGCCGCTATCATCGCAAAGCCAAGAAGCCTCACTAGCGCGCTCTTCATCGTCGGCCTCGCTGCCTGCTTTAGAATCTTCTGGGCCGCTCTCGGCGCCTTCCTCCTCGCTGCTCTCTTCTTGCTGCCCTTCCTCGTACGTGGCATCGGAGAGTGGCTGCCTCTCAAGATACAGATCCTCGTCGGCCTCTTTGCCCCACTCCTCGCAGTGCAGCGCGGCGTGCAACTCCTCTGCAGGCACGTCTTCGAGCATCATTTCCACAAACGTGTCGTGATCAAAGTACTGGCTCTCTATGTAGAAGTCGGTTGGCCGGCGTGCGCGTGCAGGGTAGCGGCGCATGCTACACAGTTGCTTTGCAGCTTAGAAGATTATGATCCGGGTGTGTACCGAACTGTTTGCTTCCGGTTTGGACGGAAATTGAAATCCCTCTGAGTCTGCGGAGTCGGGTTTGCCGGAGTCGGGTTTGGACGGAGATCCCCGTCAGGCGAGACCAAAAAGACGGGAGGATTGTAGACCGCCTGCGGGCTGGCGGGCTGGCCAAACTCATCGTAGCGCTGGGAGCCGTCCAGACGAACTGTAGACCCCGATCCGAAGCGGTTCGTGGACGGCGTTTGCATAGAGGTCCCTGGCATAGACGGCAGCCCCCCAACTCTGCCACCGCCAAAATTCTGGGGGGCCGGAGTCGTAAACGAGGGCGAAGGCGCAAAGGAAGAACCCGGCTTATCTTTCCTTGGCGGCGCGTCAAAGTGTGTGGCACGTCTCGGGTTCACGTCATGAAGGCCACCGTCGAGCGTCTTGTCAGAAGTGAAGGACACAGGGCGACCGCAAACCCAATGCTTGTAATACGCCCAAGCCGACTCCAAATCGTGCGGCCCGTGTTCTGCTAGTATTTGCAGTTCGAGATCCGCTTTGTCCGCCTCAACTGCCGAGTGGCGGAGCCATGGTCGCACACCAGGCAGGTGAGTGAGCTGTGACTTCCCCCAGTGTGTAGGATAGAACGGCTTGACAGTAGGGTCGTACTCTGTACCATCTATGTTACGACGCACTGGCTTGTCGTCACCGTTCAGATACATGTGGGGGTTCTGGTTATCCTTGTGCGTGCCCTGCAGCCACGCCTTGAAGCCAGTGAGCATATCCGCCTCCACTTCGTCTTGGATCGATTTGGCTTGCTCCGTCAGGTAGACATGTCTTTGTATTTGGTCCATATTTGTAGCATCAAAACGACCCTTATTGTGTGTTAAGAGGCGTTTCAGCGTCGCTGCCTTTTGCGACGGCCATGGCTCGGTGCTGGACGCCTCCGAGGGCTTGCCAACCCGATCGATGCGAGGCGACCAATTCCACGGCATGTACGACACACACGCGTCAGATTTTTAATTCTAAAGTTACACTCAAGAGGGAAGTGCGATGCCAAGCGTAAGGGACGACCCCTTCTTTAGGCAGCCGGACCCAAACGCCCTCTCGAACAGGATCATGAGGGGCATATTGCCGCAGCCCCAAGCGCACACCACCGATCGCGATCGCACTGAGGCGATCAGTGGGCTGCGTGACCTCTTCATCTCCAAGGACAACGCGCTGCGGGCCGCAGAGCAGCGAGCCCTCACGCTCGAGGAGGCAAGCAAGCGCATGCAGTCGCAGTTGTATAAGCTCATGAGTCCCGAACGCATTGTTTCTGATGCGCACTCAGAGGCGGATGTATCCGGTACCGCTGATAGCAGCCACGGCGGTAGCGACACTTTGGATCCGCAGTCTGCTCAAAAGCAGCAGCAGCAAACCCGCTTGCACACAGAGCTCGCAGAATCCGAGCCGACCGATTTGGGGTGTTCCTCTGCTGGAGTCCCCTCACTGCACGCCACTCACGGACCAGCGACCGTCGGAGAGGACATTGCAGGCAGCAGAGGAAGCAGCGAGGAGCGGCCTCGCGCAGGAGAGCAGCAAAGTGCCCCTGATGGTGGCGTAGCGACAACCGACCCAATTTCTGATCCGGAGGTGGAACCCCCCACAGAGGCATGACCACCAATCAGATCCAGTATAATGTCGGCGTCACCGACGGCCTCCTCACCGACGAGACCCGGTCGATCTTCGTGCACGAGGGCTACGACCAGGTCGCGCAGTCGCAGCGCACGATTGCCGACGTGGAGCCGTCGCAACCGACCAACTACCTAGGGTCGACCGTCAAGTTCAATGTCCCGTTTCAAGGAGACTTGCTCGGACCAGTCGACCTGCTGGTTGACTTCAACGAGTGCACGGACAAGAGTACATCAGCGAGTGCCAAATCGAGCTACGCAGGCTGGGTAGAGAGCGTCGGTTTTGCAATGATCGACTACGTGACACTGACCATCGGCCAGACGCAAGTCGAGAAACTGACCGGCGACCAGTTGATGCTAATGAACACCCTGATGCGCACAGACAAGACGCGAGTCACCAACCTCGTTGGCACCACGGGGCGGTCGCTCGTGGCGCTTCGGGCCGATCAGAAGGAGCGGCTCGCAGACGACGAGGCTGACACGTACGAGTGGAGGAACGACAGCTACAAGTCGCCGCGCCTCGTCATGGACGAAGGCAAGCCGTGCAAGCCGATGTCGCTTGTCATCCCCCTCCCGTTTTTCTTCACGCATCGTCCGCAAGACTATCTACCACTCGCCATGTTTGGCCAGTGCGCGAATGTCATCATCGAAGTGCGTTTTCGGCCCATGCACGAGCTCATGATTCGAGGCAGCTACAAGTACAACGCAGCCAAGGTCGCGTCGTGCTACGACACAACCGCTAACACGGAGTTGCGCACCAACACGGCTGCAGGCATCGCACAGCACCACTACTTGCGTGGGCAGGTGACGAAGCGCGACAAGGTGGGGCAGATTGTGAACGGCACAACCGGCAACGAAGGAAGCCGGGTCGTTCTCGATCCTCAAACCAATGACAATCTTGGCAGGCTGTCAGCGTACCAGCTGCAGCAGTCGCGCACTTCCAAGACCTACCTGCGTGCCACGCTCAAGTCCGAAACTGATGAGCCGGCAACTGACACTGCATACACAACCGCCATGCAGCCACTCAACGAGAAGTACTACATGGAGCGCATGTACCAGCCCAATGTCGAGGCCGACCTGAGTACCTTCGGCGGGTCGACTGACATGCCCAGTGTGGAGTTTTCGGGCGGACCCATTAAGCAGTGTAAGCTGCGCATCCACGAGATCATGACTACGGCTAAGGAGGCGGTCGTGCATCAGAACACGCCACAGGTGCGGCTCATAAAGCAATGGCAGCAGGAGGACTTCGTCTTCAAGGTCGATAAGAGGCCGTTTGGCACGACCACGCCTTTGCAGTGGAAAATGGAGTTTCACTTTTTGTTGCCGATCACAGAGATCTTGATGGTCATCCGCAAGAATACGGAGATGTCGTCCTCCACCGAGATGAACAACGCGCCGATCAAGGTAGACCAAGGGGCGACCTGCAAGAACCGCTTTGCGTTTCATGGTGGCCCGCGCGAGCCCAATATTGAGGCGCACCAGTCGAAGATCTTGTTGGACTCGGTGGAACATGTGCCGATACACGATGCGTCAAACCGACTGCAGTTCAAGAGCGTCAAGCTCAACCTCAACCAACAGACTGTGCACGCCAATCTCCACCAGGGGCTCTCGCGTGAGTACATGCTTGATCGCCTGCTGCCCTTTTTGCATAGCAATACCTCCTCAACGCACAGCGGGCTGGCAAACGAAGACAGCGGCCACCACACGTCGATGTTGCTACAGCAGCTCGGCGAGCTGAACGACCGCAAAGAGATCTACTGCTTTCCCTTCGCGTACCAGCCCGAGTCGGCCAACCCGTCAGGCTCGCTGAACATGAGCAAGGTGGTACACAAAAGCCTCACGCTCGAGCTTGACCACACTTGGATGGCAGGCCAAGACGATGACTCCGAAACGTACACCGTGAGCGTGTTCGGCATTAACTTCAACTGGCTGCAGATGGCGAATGGAACCGCTCACACGACGTTCACGTACTAATTCTGACTTGATGCCGTACCCAAGCATGTGCCAGGAGCTCGAGGCGCTCGTGTTGGCGCTGGTAGGGGGTATCGTCGGTGCATCCATGCAATGCGTGTTCTCTTCGAGCTGTGTAAGCCTTTGTCGCAACAGCTGTAGCGCGCGAGCCGAAGCCGAGACAAGCCCCGCGGAGGACACGGCACCGACGGGGCCAGAGCTAGTGTAAAGTTTCTGAAGGGTGAGTTAGTGCAGTATGCGGTACGTCGTGGGAATTGATATAGGAATACGTAACCTGGGCTTGTGTGTGCACGACGTGCACACGCGGCGGATAGTTTACTGGAAGAACTGTGCGCTGTTGCCGCCCAGCCGTCGGATCAGAGAGTCGGAGAATGTGACTCAGGTGCGGAGCTTTTTGCAAGCTCACGCGGAGTACCTGAAGCAGGCGGTGCGCATCATCGTGGAGCAACAACTGCGCAGCAACATGAAAGCTGTCCAGTGGATGATACACATCACCCACTTTGACAGTGTGCGGGTGGTCAGGCCACAAGACGTAAAACGACACTACCAAATCAGTACCTCTACTTATGACGAGAACAAGAGGGCTGCCGTTACCTGGACGCTCGCCCGCGTGAGGGAACACGCCGAAGAATTTGATGCGGACTGCATCCGCCAGTTCTTCGCGAGCCACAAAAAGGACGACCTCGCGGATGCGCTCATGCTCGTGAGATACGTGCTGGACACGTACACCGATGTGTGAGTTAGTCGCTGCTCGGCTAGAAGTAATCGCCGCCCGCGTCGGCTAGCCGGAGCCCTTGCCAGACCATTCCTAATTTGGCCCGCTTTTGGAATACGAAGGCGTGGTCCATAAACTTGGTGCGCAGGAAGTGGCTGAAGGCGATGTCGGTGTCCTTGTAGCCTTGGCCTTGCATCGCCGAGAAGAGGAGCCGCTGCGAAGTCCTAGCCCCCAATTCCACGAGAATGCACTGATTGAAAAGATCATCATCTGTCGGGTTGCTCTCCTGGTAAAGCTGCGACCATGGCGCGCTCCACTTGCTCTGCAGCGCTGGCAGCTGCTTTCCGTTGCGGCAGTAC
>Ga0206677_10001290_pt1 | contig 23259 bp, 18 predicted proteins | sample M130m12015metaG_FD_155475 | JGI IMG/M metagenome (GOLD analysis project Ga0206677, IMG submission 155475) | Ammonia-oxidizing marine archaeal communities from Monterey Bay, California, United States - M1 30m 12015 | ecosystem: Environmental > Aquatic > Marine > Intertidal zone | place: USA...
CGTCAGTATTTCTGGCCGAATGTCACTAGAACCAAAGCAGACAGAGTATCGAATGCCACTCAGATACTTAATTATCCAGTACAAGGCTTCAGTGCAGACTTAGTTCAATTAGCTTGTATCAGGGCGTTTAGGCTGTTTAAGGAGAGAAAACTACAATCAAAACTGATACTTACGGTACACGACAGTTTGGTGTCCGATACACATCCTGATGAGGTGGATCAGGTCAGAGAAGTTCTTACAGAGGCCATGACTAAGGTCAGCGAAGAGTCAAAAGAGCGGTTTGGCTACTCCCTTGTTGTGCCACTCGACATAGAAATAAGTCGCGGTAAAAACTGGCTAGATCAGGAAGAATATGTTTGATTACCGCGCTTAACTAATGTATAATGTAAGTTCACTTTTGAGGAAATAAGTATGACTGACTTAGTACTGCAAGATAACAGCTTAACGATTGAAGAAATTAGCGCACAATTGGGTGCTGCCTCTACATCATCAGGGCCGTCAATCCCTGCCGTAGGGATGAATTATGATGGTGAAATGGGTCCAATGGGTGCGTTCTACCTGAAGACCGGCCAAGACCAAGTCTACGCCACAGAGAACGTAAGGTTCAGGGCATTTAGTAACCACATCCAGTATCAGCACTGGGGTGATGACGGTCTAGTAAACAAATCCTTGCTGGTGAAAAATCAGCGTGAGGAAGCCTTTGATCAATTGGGCGGTATCATGTGTGGGATGCCTACTTATGAACAGTCTATTCAAATGTCTCCTCAAGAGAAGGAGAAGTACAAGGACATTGACCGTTACCGTATTATTAGAGGTATAATTAATTATACAGGCAAGACATCGGATGGCCGTGAGGTCACTATCGAAAACCAGCCCTGCCTAATGTCTCTAAAGCGTAAGAACTACGGACCCTTCTACCATGATGTGATGAAGAAGATGCCCCGTGGCATGAACCTCTGGGACTTTGAAAACATTCTATCCAAAGACACGCAAACAAACTCATACGGTAAGAAGTACTACGTCATGCACTTTGCTCCGCAGTTCGGCAGTCCAATTCCAATGGATCAACTAACTTACGACAGTCTGGCTCATATCAGTGGTTTAATTACCGCTGAAAATAAGAGGATTGCGGAAGGTTATAAAGAGGCGTGTATGCAAGTAGGTGATGAGGCTGAAGCTGCTCGAATTATGGATAAGGTTAATCCCTTAGAAGCGGATTACCGCGTATAATGGGCATAGTCGAAGGCATGTCAAACGAGGTGTATCACTCCCAGAGTGGTATATCCTCAACCGCTGTTAAGACGGTGTACAAAAAGTCTCTTGCCCATTGGAAGGGCGAGAGGCGCAAGCAGACATCTGCTTTCTCTATGGGGTCTGCCGTTCATGCTCTCCTTCTAGAAGAAGATCGTGACCTAGTAATTAAAGGTCCAAAGACTAGGGCGTCTAAAGGCTTTAAAGAGCTTGAGGAGAATGCTGAAGATGATCAGGTGGTGCTTACTGAAGTAGAGTATCACGTAGCACACCGCATGGCGCAGGAAACCCTGAAGAATGAGACCTGCCTAACTGCTCTACGGCATCAAAACCGTAAGAATGAGGTCTCTATATTTGCTGAGTGTGAGCGTACCGGCTTGATGCTTAAAACAAGGCCAGACCTCTACATACCTACAGAGGGTACAGTCTATGATGTTAAGACTACTCAAGATGCAAGCCCTACAGGGTTCGCGCAGGAGTGCTGGAAGTACAGTTACGATATACAGGCAGCATTCTACTTATACGTGTGCAACTTAGCTGGTATCTTAGTAGAACGCTTTCATTTCCTTGCAGTGGAAAAGGCTGCTCCATACGCCAGCCACATGCACGTAGTTAGTCCAGAACTACTAGCGAATGCTACGGAGCGTATGCATAGGACACTGGCTGTAATTAAGGATGCTAGTGATAAGGAAGATTTTGGTACTGGGTGGGGCGAGTATACAGTCCTAGACCTCCCGAAGTGGCTATAACCCCACAGAGTGCCAAAGCGAAGGGCCGAAGACATCAGCAATGGGTAAGAGATAAAATTCTCGCTCTCTTTCCCAAAGCACTCCTCCCAGATGATGTCAGAAGCACTTCTTCAGGCGCTGGCGGCGAAGACGTACAACTTAGTCCTGCCGCCAGACGCCTGTTCCCATACTCAGTAGAGTGCAAGGCATATAAATCATTCGCAATCTACAAGGTGATGGACCAAGCGACAGAAAACTGTCCGAAGGGTGCGGAGCCAATCGCCATTATTAAAGCTGATCGCCAGAAACCTCTGGCTGTCATGGACGCAGAACACTTCTTTAAATTGATTGGGAAAAATAGTGCCAAAAGTAAATCTACCCGAAAATAGTATTCATGTAATGCTCACCCTTGATCCTGACAGTGGCAGCATGACCCTGTCATCGCAGGGCAACATCCCTGAAGACTTAGATCCTGAATACGTGAAAGCCATGATGGATATATCCAACGGCCTCTGCATGATTTTGGAGAACGGTGTCGAGTACCTAGCCACAACCGGATCCATTCTAACTGCACTAGAAGAAGAGATGAGCGAAGAGGTTGTCTTTGAACCGGATGATGAGCTTCTGGATGCCGTGTCGGATGCCAAGATTATAGATTTTAGCAAGAAGGTGCATTGATGAACGCTCGCAGTAAAAAAATGACCTACGAAGATCATCTACGTGAACCCATTGATCAAGATCCAATGCCCATAATGGATGTGGTACATAAGCCGCCTCACTACAATAATGCGGGCATAGAGTGCATCGACGCTATGGAAGCTATGGTAGAGGGCGCTGATGTAGAGCCTCACGCCGCCTACTGTTGGCAGAATGCTTTTAAATATCTGTGGAGATGGCCTTACAAGTCTAAGCCTCTGGAAGACCTCAAGAAAGCTCGATGGTATCTGAACCGGTTGATTGAGGAGCTTGAAGAATGATCACTCAGGAAGATATCGACGCAGTGGCTGAACTAGCAGAGCCACTATCACAAGCTGGCTTACATAATATGCCAGATGACTGGGATAAACACAGACATCCCTCTCCTCTGGAAATGGTCTCTGACTTCGCATCCAGAATGGAGCAGCCACTGGGCGAGAAGTGGAAGTTCAGCAAGAAGCTGGAAGATTTTCGCTGGGATATGATTCAGGAAGAGTATGGGGAAGCTTTTGATGAAAGCTGCAACGGCAATAACCCCGAAAACATGCTCAAGGAATTAGCTGACCTTGTCTACGTGATCTACGGATACGCAGCCACATACGGCTGGAACCTAGACAAGGCAGTTCGCCGTGTACACCGCTCCAATATGAGCAAGCTGGGCTTAGACGGCAAGCCCCTGAAAGGACCAGACGGCAAAGTGCAGAAGGGTCCAAATTATAAAAAACCAACGCTAACGGATCTTGTGGAGACCAATGATGAATAACCTACTACCAACCGACTACCAAACCTTCATAGCAACCAGTCGCTATGCTAGGTGGCTTGAAGAAGAAGGCCGAAGAGAGACATGGTCAGAGACCGTATCTCGCTACATGGATAATATTGTGCGCCCTAAAGTAGGTGCGGAGTTTAATTCATCAGAAATAGAACAGGCCATCCTAAGCCTAGAAGTCATGCCCAGTATGCGGTCAATGATGACGGCAGGGAAGGCGGCTAACCGCGATAATACGTGCATGTACAACTGTAGTTATCTAGCCGTAGATGATCCGAAGGCCTTCGATGAGGCTATGTTCATCCTGCTCTGTGGCACTGGGGTAGGGTTCTCTGTCGAGCGTCAATACATCAACAGTCTCCCAGAAATTCCACAACTCTACTACAGCGACACTATTGTCATGGTCAGGGATAGTAAGGAAGGCTGGGCCAAGGCTTTCAGACAAGTTCTTGCTCTCCTGTGGGCTGGTGAAATTCCTAAGTGGAATACGGAAAAGGTTAGACCGGCTGGTGCGCGACTAAAGACATTCGGGGGCAGGGCGTCTGGCCCAGCGCCGTTGGTCGATCTGTTTAACTTTGCAGTCACTACGTTTAAGAATGCTCAAGGTCGCAAGCTGTCTTCGATTGAGGCGCATGACCTGATGTGTAAAGTAGGCGAAGTAGTAGTCGTTGGCGGTGTACGCCGCTCCGCAATGATTTCCCTGAGCAATCTATCAGATGACCGTATGCGTCATGCTAAGTCCGGTAAGTGGTGGGAGAATGACCCACAACGTGCATTAGCAAACAACTCTGTGGCCTACTCAGAGAAGCCTGACAGCATGTCCTTCATGCGTGAGTGGACTGCCTTGGTAGAGAGCGGGTCAGGGGAGAGAGGCATCTTCAACCGGCAAGCTGCTATTAAACAAGCTGCTAAGAACGGACGCCGTGACCCTAATCGTGAGTGGGGTACTAATCCCTGTAGTGAGATAATTTTAGCTGGACCTAGAACTGATCCTAAGACTGGTAATCCCATTGCCGGTACAGGTGGACAATTTTGCAACCTCAGTGAAGTGGTTGTGCGGGCAACCGACACGATAGAGGACTTGGAGCGTAAGGTTAGGCTGGCTACCATTCTAGGAACCGTACAGGCCACCTACACTAAGTTCCCGTACCTTCGGAAGGTCTGGGAGAAGAATACTGCCGAAGAGCGTCTGCTTGGCGTCAGCCTGACAGGTATTATGGATAACCCTCTTATGACTACTGCTAACAAGGGTTTGGCTGAGACTTTAGAGCATCTAAAGCAGGTTGCAGTGGATACTAACAAGGAATGGGCTGATAGGCTTGGCATAGAGCAGTCGGCTGCTATAACTTGCGTTAAGCCAAGTGGAACGGTTTCTCAGCTAGTAGATAGTGCTAGTGGAATACATGCACGGCACTCTCCATATTACATCCGTACAGTAAGGGGCGATAATAAAGACCCTCTAACGCAGTTTATGATAGATCAAGGCATTCCCAATGAGCCAGAGGCGTTTAAGCCTGATCAAACGACTGTCTTTAGCTTTCCGGTGAAGTCGCCTGAAGGAGCGGTCTGCACCGCAGATATGACGGCTATTGAGCAGCTTGAAATGTGGCTGATGTACCAACGGCATTTTGCGGAACATAAACCAAGCGTAACTATCAACGTAAAGGCTGATGAGTGGTTTGAAGTAGGCGCATTTGTGTATGAGAATTTTGATGAGATGTCTGGCGTATCTTTCTTGCCGTATGATGATCATACTTATCAACAGGCTCCTTATCAAGAATGTGAGGTTTCAAAATACCAGATGCTGCTAGGTCAAATGCCTGAACGCATTGACTGGTCGAAGCTGGCAGACTACGAAAAAGAGGACACAACGGTCAGTATGCAGACGATGGCTTGTACTGGAGACAGTTGCGAACTAGTTGATATTTCAGCATAAATCCCAATAAAAAAGCCCTCAGATCGCTTGACCTGAGAGCGCATTTACACTAAAATGTATCTTGAATGAGGTTGAGATTGGTCCACCTTGTTCGTTGGTTGAGACCCCTGCTTTGGTTGGCGGGGGTCTCTTTCTATTCAGGGAAGTTTTTCCTAGTCTCAAAGTTAGGCATCACACCTAAAGCAGCTTCGGTCATGTCCTCACCAACAGCTATAGCTAAACTATTGAGTACTGGGTTACTATAATCTTGCTGGCCGTCTTCTTCTTCTCTGATACGGATTTGGTATCTACCGTCCAGCCGTGCTACCCGAAGAGCCGCTAAGGAAGCATCTCTGATAGCATCCCTAGATTGCCGCTTCCTAGTTATATCTACAAGATTAGCAAATTCTTTAGGGCTGGTAATAATGGTAGCCAAAACCTGTTTGTGGATTTCTTTTTCGAGGGCAATAATTTCCTCTACTCTAGCGGATGATAATCTACGCAGCATTGCAGCGGTTGGGTTCATGTAACCGGCTAGTACCAGAATACTGGTTGAGACAGCATCTCTAGTTTCTTCACCTATTCTAGTAAGTATCTCTGTATTAGAACCTACAGGAACATCCCTGAGTAGGGTTGGACCAGCATTGGCATATAAGACATTAAGAGCGTTGAATACACCTTCTCTAACTGACTCTGTGGCTGCGTCAGCGGCTCCATCTGGAAAGATGATGTCTAAGCTCTTCATTAAGCCTTTGGCAGAATCGGCGGTAAGCTTAACAATCTGGCTTGGCTGTATATTACGAAGCGGTGTGCCGTCAGGTTTAAAGCCGGTTATGCTTGATCCAAATACTTTCGAACCGACTGTATCTAAAGCAACTGACTGTAGGGCTTGTTGAGCAAGAAGCCGTTGGCTAGTGGGTAGCTTATCTATCTCAGCCATTAGTTCTATAGTGCCATTGCTATCGGGCTTAGTAATAATATCCGACAGGGCTTCTCTAGTATCTGTTCTAGCGGCCTTACCTACACCACCCGATCTGCGAGTTACTTTAGATAGAAGATCATTTAGAACAGAGCTTTCTGCGGCCTTCAGAGCTTGCTTGGCTTGAGTAATGCTCTCTTCAGCACCTAACAAGTCATCGCCTAGATCACGCCGCCTCTGGCCTATGTCTACAACCATCTGCGCTAATCTGTCTGCGCTCTGGTCATTACCGGCTGCGCGTAATTGTTTGATGGCAGGAGCAATTTGCTGATTGAGGTCTATCTCACTCATGCCTTTTGTAGCCAGTACAGATAGCTTCTCCATCATCCTAGCCATGATGAGATCACCCATAAGAGGGGTGGTCGGCCCTACGTTACCCATAGATTCATCGATGGCTTCGTATAGCTGAGTAAAGCCTGACCCGTCAGCTTCATCCATAGCCGTATTGACGTAGGATTCCATTGCACGGTTGGAGTCTACCACGCCTTGATCCCTAGAGGTTACTTGAGATGGATCTAGATTACGCTTAGAGCGTTGATCCGACAGTACAGACGTAAGAGCCTTAATCCGGTCATCATTACGCCACCGATTATCAAAGTCTTTGTATTTCTGGTCAGCTATTTCTGCAAGTTCTCTGGTCTCTCCCTGAGCGTAGCCTAATTGACCCAGATTACCGTCATCTTGCACTTTGGAAGAAATATGCTTTTTAATTTGACTGAATTTCTGAGCTAATTTTGGATTAGTTGCAGCGTAAGTGTCATACATACCGCTAAGAGTGGGCCGTAAATTATAAACGTCTTGAAAGCCTATGGTACTACCAATTCTCTCAAGAAACTCTGCCTTCTTTTCAGGTCTGATAAATACCTCACCACTGGTCTGCATAGTGAAAACACCATCAGGGCCATATAAAAAAGTACGGGTATCCTCAGTAACCATCTTCTTATTAGTAAGTGCTGTGTAGATTTTACCCAAGGCATCTCTGGCTTGATTGCCGCTGGAGTCAAAGACGTTTACGTTTTGAACTGCGTCCAGAACTTTATCAACTAAAGCTTCCGCAGCCGCAGGTCCAATAGGCGTATTGGGAATTGCTCTAAAGGCAGCTTCTACTCCATCTTTCTGAGCTTCAAAGACAGGGTATGCAGTACTTTGAGTCCAATTAGATAATGCCTGACGGTCATCACCGGTAAGCTGCATCTGAGTGAAGTCATCCATCAGGAGATCGATGGATTGGTCATCTGCTACTACATTATCGATGTTTGTTTTAATAGCATCTCTAGCAGCCTCAGCCTCATTAACGTCAGCGCCCAGAGCAGTCTTTTCTACTTCAATTTGCCGTGACAGATTACCTACAGTAGCGTCTGCGGCTTCATCTATATCACCGGCAACGCGGGAGTTAGCAAATTCAGAGAAGAAGTCTCCCATTTGATTGAGGACGGCATTATCTGTGCCAGCCACATCTGGATTACTTCTATTACTACGCATGATAGAAATCATACGCTGATACATATCCCCAGAAGCCTGTTGGATCATTTCTTCAAATTCGTCGGCTCCCATAGTATCTTGGAGATGCTGACGGGTTTCGCGCATATAGGCTTCAGATCCTGTCATAAGAGCCTGAGCGGTAGGTACTGGTATGTCCTTTTGAAAATCAGCAATCTTCAGGGTGACTACGGCATTACTGTTTAGTACCTTAGAAAGTACTTTTAAATTCCTTCCTACCTCAAGAGCATTCTTACCATCGATCATAGTTGGATCTAAAAACTCAGCTACCTTTAGGATTATGCCGTCTTGTACGGCGGCACTCATCCCATCGATGTCTCTGATAGTTGCCCCTGTAGAATATTTACCTGTTCGAGTTATAAAATTAAACAAGGGGGTCGCTACTGTAAGCAAGCCATCCATAGCACCGTTAAGAAGCAGACCATCTGTTAATACAGCTAAATCATTTGCAGTTTCGTCAGTTATATCTGCACCGGCGGTCTCTGCTATACTTTTAATACGATCCGCAGATACAACTAAACCGGAATCTCCTTCACTTACGGCCAGTGTTTCTAAAATAGAGCCAGATATTGTATTGGCAGTAACTGTACCTAAGCCACCTAGTTTTGCACCTCTATTAAGAGTTGCCCCAGCCTTAGCTAAACGTAAAGCTCCTTGAGCAGGTTTAGCCACAATACCCATAGGAAGAGCAAGCGTCCATAAGTCAGACATAAATTGTTCGCCGCCACTAAGCTGCATACTAGGGGTGTTTGCTGCAAAGCCGCGCTCCTCTTCGGAAACAGAGGGGTCGTATTCGCTGGTATCTGTGGTGAACTCATAATTATAAAGACCTACAGCGTCCTTAGCTAGACTTTTACTGCCTTCCTTAAAAATCCTAGACCAGAAATTACTGTCATAGGTTGGTATTAGGTAATCAGTGGCAACTAATTTAGAAGGATCGTCGGGATCAGGTTCATAAGCAGTATAAACTCTATCACCGTTATCTTGTAGAACTCCGGTCTGGTTGTATAGCTCCTGAGATTGCTTCTCCCATTGCTCTTTTGCCGCTGGAAGGTCTTGGATTGCTAACTGAGACTCGCTTAGTTCGTTATAGCCCGTCCAGAGGTTTGCTACGTCCTGAAACGCGGCAGTAGCTCTTGTAATAGGGCCAACTTTAGGTGGTTTACCGTATAGGTCTTGCTTAGACAGGCTGTCTGCTTCTGCAACAGCACTCTCTCGTACATTATTACGGGCATCTTCTGAAAACCTGTCGGACTCAGATCGCCAATCTTCCGCATTACCGCCAAGAAAGGTCTCTTTCTCTTCTGGAAATTCTAGGAAGTAATCATCCATAGCAGAGCTTTGGGGCGTTTCTGGAACAGTAGGAGAAGTTCCGTTGAGGGCATTCTGAATATCTTCTGGAGAGTATCCTAAAGCCTCCGCTTCTTCTGGAAACTGCTCATAATATTTTGCCTGAGCTTCAGTCAGTTCCATGCGTTACTCCTGTGCCGATAATAAGGGATCAAGGGCAGATTTAGCTTGTTGGATTTGTTCTGGAGTAGGGTCCGGTCCAAAGATCATCGTAGCTCGAATAAAGTAGAAGTTATTCAACAATTGTCCTTGTACAGCTTCAGACTGTTCCATTATGTAGTCCATTTTAATTTTATCTTGGTCCAACAATTGTTGATTATTCAGATAGGTATTTAAGCCCAAGCCATTATTGTTTTCAGTTTCGTCTGTTTGCTGGTCAGACGGCACTGGCGCGGTGCTGGAAAGCCACTGCATTACTTCAGGGGTATTGTTATTCAGGTGATCGTTGATACCAACTTGAAGCTGAGTTGCTTCAAATGCCTGTTTATAAACGGGGTTATTCATGGCAATGTTATGCTCACTGCTATTCTCTAATATCTCATCATAATCTTTAACCGCCTGAGTAATCATATTCTGGGTCTGAGTTTTTAGGTTGGCAGTATATGTGGGATAATCAGTGCCTACATTATTGATAGTAAGCGCATTCTTATAATCGAAGTTAGAAAGAGCCTGACCTGAGCTATCCAGAGCCAATTTAGCAAAGGAGAATGCGTGTCGAATATTAAGAGCATTCCACTGCGCCCATGCCGAAGCATTTTGTGCTAAAATAGACTTACTTTCTTCGTCCTCGGGTTGAAGATTTTGTAATTTCTGAGCCGCTTGTTTGGTAAATGCTTCAGCAAATTCGCTATCCGATAGACCTTCACCGCCTAAAGCATTAGCCAGCGCCTCCAGTTCTTCACCTACTTTCTTGACTAGAGATGAACCCTTGCCACCAATGAATGTCAGTATGTCTGGGTTGTTCTTAGCAAAAGTATCCAGTTGCAGAGCAGTCTGAGCCAGAGTGGTTGTATCGGTCTTCAATTGTGATAACGGCGCATTAAAGTCGGCGGTAGTTCTATTAGCCATATTCTGTGCGGCAGTAACTTCATCGCTGCGAGGGCCAAGTTCTACAATATCACTAGGACCATATGTCTTACCGTGTACTGCATCATAGAACTTACCGTTCTCCATTACAGCCAAATACAATTCAATAGGCTCTGCATTTGGTGTGTCAGGATTTGGCCTCAGAAATACAGTCTGCATTTTATCTGTAAGCTTTAAGTCATTAGAGGTGTCGCCTTCGGCAGCATTATAAGTAGCCTGTACCTGATCCAGTAACGATTTACGCTGGGCTAGAGCCAGTTTCTTTCGTAATTGATCTTCTGTTAAGCTTGAATCGTCAGGCCCAAAAGACGCTAATTCTGAGGTCACATTAGCCGTGAAGTCTGCAATGTTAGTCTTAGTTATAGTCTCCGTCATAAACTTCTGAGAAGCAGGATCTGCCAAAAGTTTATCGACTTCCGCTCGTAGAGTTGGATCAGCATTTGCTAATTTCTTTAACTCCTCTGTAGATTTATATGAGCCATCGTCATTCTTTAATGGGTCATCGTCAGGATTTTGATTAAACCGTGGCTCCTTCTTTATGGTTTCTAGAGCAGTAAGCAGGGCAGTCTTTTGCGTACCGGCGGGCATTGCATTGATCTGACTTTCCTTAGCACTTAAATCTGCTTTATTTTTTATACCCTTAAAGAACTCAGATACATCGGCAGGAACGTCTGTATATGGAGATAGTTCAATACCGCTTTTCTCTATTTCTACAGGTTCAAGGGAAGCATCATTCTCCCCTTCAGGGCCAAGAATAGCATCCATCTGCTTTTCCATGCCGCCCTGTGTAGTACCGCCCGATTCTCTTAAATCCTCAACAGTGTCACGAACTCTAGCTTTAGTCTCATTATCGCCTTTGGCTCCAGCATTCTTAAAAGCAGCTAATGTACTGCTTTGGGCAACATCCAGATCTACATCACTACGCCGTAGCAGCGGCCCCTGTAATTCAAGGCTCTCAGTTTCCTTAGTGAATTTAAGCTGACCGCTATCAATCATACTCTTAGTCAAAGTAGTTACATCGCCTACATCCCCGTCCATTAAACGGAGTTGCTGCTCAAAAAAGTTTATAGCGCCAGTGTTGTTGGCGTCCCCTGAGAAGTTTAAGTTCAACGCCTTAGCATTGCGCTGTATTTTTTTCTCTTTTAAATCGGCGGCATCTTGGGCAGCTTTTAAACGGCGCTCTTCAATACGGGCCTCTCTGCGCTTGTCTATTTCTTCTTGGCGCTGGACCTCTGCACCCTTACGAATGCCATATGCAACTTCATCAGCAAAAGCAGCAAAGGGATTGCTCTTCTTTTTGTATGAACCAGAGCTTATACCAGCCCTTACCTTAGCAGCCTCGCTCTTAAAGCTCATCTTCAGGCTCCTCTTCATCTACGCCGCCTAGCATGGCAGTTTGCTCTTCTTCAGGTGCTACAACCCCAGCTTCAGGCATAGCCATGAGACCTTCTGAGGGAGCTTCTGGTGCAGGTTCTTCGGGAATAACCTGCTCATCCTCATCCTCTTCATCAATGATGCCCATAGAGGCCTTGAGAAGCGTAGGTGTAATGACTACACGGTCCTTGTCCTCTACCCCCATCTCATATTTTACACCGGCATTCTTAGCCGATATTTCAATGTAACGGGCTACTGGACCTGCAATGAGAATAGCTAAGTCTATGCCTAGCTTACCCTTGCTGACTGCTTGTAGGAGTAATGTGGTGACGATGGTTGTAATGTGGGCGTCTATACCCAGCATAGCAAAAATCAGTTCTTTCTCTTCAGGCTCATCAATCTTATCGATCAAATAAGAGACAGCCTCATCATAGTCCACCGTATCTGGTGGCCGGTGCCACGCATAATTACGGGTGTCTGACATATAATTACCGCCCGGAATTGGAGCATTAAGCCTCATCTTCTAATTCCTCTTCTTTAGCCATTTTGCTATCAGTGGGTTCGTCTAGAAGCTCCTCTTCCATCTGATCAAAGAAGTCAGGAGTGTACAGAAGCCCGTCCTCAACTAATTCAGAGGTCTTCATTGGCATTGTACCTTTGACAAATACTTTAATTGATTTTTTGACTGCTTCATCAAACGTCATTTTTTATCACCTTATTTTCCAAACGGTAGTAAATCGGTTAGCCATTTAGACCCACTGGATGAGCCAAAGTAGGCTCCAGCAACAGAGCCACCTATTTTCAGCAATCCATCTAAGAAGCCACCGCCAGACTGTTGACCCGACTGAGCTTGCATCTGTGCCATAAGCAGCCGAAGCTCCCGCTCTAAGTCGTTGTCTGTAGTCTTCCAAATGTAGTCGAGGATGTTATCTGCGCTATCCCAGAGATTGTTTTGAGCCTCTGTAGTTAAGTCTAATGCTGCTTTAACGTCTGCCGTGTGAGCATCCACCATAGTCTGGTTATTAGTGGTCTCTACGGTCTGTCTCCACTTGGCATTCGATAAATCAATTTGATATTGCATTTCAGATAAAAACTGTTGCCGGTCATTCTTCATGTCAGCGTTAAACTGAGCGGCATCATTTATTTCGCCAGCATTAAACTTCTTTAGTGCATTCATCTCAGAAGTGTTGTGACGCTGAATATTTACTACCATTTCGGTGTAGAATTTATTCATGTCGTTAGTAGCTTCGGCATTGAACCTGCGAGCTACATTCTCTTCTTTAGTATTCTCCAGCATTGCCTGAACAAGAGCTTGCTTATTAATCATCTCAGCTTGCTGCTCATTAGTTAGGTTAGCTAAATCCATCTCCATAAATGCTTTAGCATTTTGTACCGCTGCCTGAGACCGTACATCTAAATTAGCCATCTCCAGTTTGGACAAGATATTAGCTTTGTTAATGATAGCTTCTTGCTTATTGTCCAAGTTCTTGGTGGTAAGTGTCTGGAAAAAAGTGGCTTCCTTTTCAGCTACCCCTAAAGTAGCTTCCATGATTGCATTAGACATAGCCGCTGTAGCAGCGGTTCCAGAGATACCACTGAAGCCAATGGATTTCATTACCTCTCTATGTTGAGCTTGCGCCCACGGCGGTATAATTGGCTCACCGTTTGGACCCTTGAACTCCGCAGCAATAGTCTTCATCTGCCATAGAATAGAGGTCTTGGCGTCTACAAACTCTTTACCTTCTTTACGAAGCTTATCCGCTAAAAGTTTACCGGCCACCGTAGTTGTATCAATTACTTTTGACAGGTCTACATTAGCCCAGTCATTAACGGATATACCAAGTTCATTTTTTGTGCCATCTGCATTTACGCCAGTAGCTGCGCCAGTCATATCAATAGCATATTTATCGGCATCGACTAAAGCATCGTCGCTTACTGTACCAGTTGCTGCGTCCATCATCTCGTTATCAGTGAGAGTGGTAGTGGCAGCATCATAGTTAGAAGCACCCGGATTATCTGCTAGACTAGGGTCTACTGTAGCAGCATCTCCGGTAGTAGTAGCCGTGTATCCATCATTGTCTCCAAGCCCATAATTAGGATTGTTAGGGTCTAAATTAGTTCCTTCAGAATCTGGATCTATCTTAGGCATAATGTCGGCAAGTACTAAGCCTCTATCTTCCAGAAACTTATTTGGGTCTGCAATAATAGCCTTCATATCTTCTTCGTTGGCTACAACGCCCGCCGCTACCGCCATGTCTTTTATAGCTTCGGCAGTAAGTCTTCCCTCAGAAACTTCCCCACTTTCGTTGGCATTATCTTCCGCATATTGAGCAATTTGTGCAGCGCCCTCGCTATCTCCACTGGCTTGAGCTTGCTGTTGATTAAACTGATATCCGGTCATTGTACCATTAGGGTCCAACTCACCGGAGTTATTTACCTTCATAGATAATTTATCAACCGGTACACCATCTTCATTTACCTTTACCTCGTACTGCATTCCAAGGAAATTATACGAATACTGCATACCCCCTTCACTGACGTAAACGCGCCTTCCATCGTAAACTCCAGCCTTAAATCCATCGACTTCTCTATCTTGATCTGCTTCAGCATCTAGCCCGTTTGCCCAACTAGCTAATCCACCAAATACTTTAGGCAGTGCCGTCATAGGATTTATAACTGCGCCAATAGCGTCCTTAACTCCTAGAGTTCCCTTCTCACCCTGTATTTTATTTATAGGATCTTTATCTGGATTAGTGTCGGTGTAAGTAGAACTATCCCCTGAGTTAGAACTGTTAGAGTCGTTCAACCCGTCATTTGCATGGCTATTACCGGTTACTGCATTGGATATGGATGCAATACCCGTTACGTTATTATTGGGATTATTATCATTATCATAAGTATCCCCGCTCATTCCGGGTCCACCGCCATCGAACATATCGCCAATGCTATCGTAGTTGCCAAAAATGCCCATCAGATATTACCCTTTTCTTTTTCACACGCACGAATGCGGTCACGAAGCTTTGCGTAGTCGGCTATAGCCGTTTGAATATTGCCGTCTGCACCTTCTAAGGTGTCTAACTCATCGGCTAATTCATTGTTAAATTCTGGCGTGTAGGTCTGAATAGGTGGACAATAAACTTCCAGCTTGGTTCTATAGACCGTTTCCGCGCAGCCGCTCAGTGAGACTGCGGCTATCAGTAATGCTATCTGCTTCATGCTCTGCCATTGCTTTATAAAAACCAGTCGCCTTTTCCTGCGCCTGTAGATCGTCCTTGAGGACTTTATTCTTTTCGTTAGCTGCCCCACGTACTCGCCCCATCACGTAAATAATGGGAAGAGCCAGTGCGAGAGCGCCTATAATGTAGGTCTTGATCTTGCCGAAGATGAACACTAATGAACGCCTTCTTTATTATCCTTCCAGCGAGCGTATGCAGCTAAGGCAATGCCTCCAATTGCACACAGTAGGAAGATGGTTTTCAGGCTGTCTGCGTAAGCAACCAACCCCTGTAATTGACCCGCTACCTCGTTCAAGCCAGTGGCTGCACCGGCTATACCTGCACCTACCATAGTCTTAGACTTAGTAAGCTTCTTAGGAGCCTCTGCGGTAGGTTTCTGTACCATCTGCGGGCCACCCTCATCAGATGGCAATTGAGCGTCACGACTAAAGATAGCTGCTTCCGCTGCACGGCGTCGAGTAAGTCCACGTAGAGGTGTTAGCTTGCCGTCTACCCGTGCCTTGTTCCAGCGATTAAGCTGCTCAGGTACATCGTCGTACATTCCTAAGTTCAGACGCTTTAGGGCTGTAGATGACTTAAAGTTACCACCTCCGACATTGAATACAAACGATACTAGGGCATCATACTGACCTTGGCTTAGAGGCACGTTGACTAGACGTTTAACTATCTTACCGTGTGCGTCTAAGTCATCTTTAAGATGCTGCTCTGCCTCGGCTATAGTGCAAGTCATTCCAGAGCGAATACCCTTAGTTTTCCCAAATCCAAGTGTCCAAACACCGGCTGGACAGCGATATGAGTGTACTAATCCATCGTCTTTTAGTTTGTGGAGACCTTCAAACTTTTTAACAAGATCTACGCAATCTTTTGATACTGTTACTGGATGCATATTATTACCTAGCAAACGTGTTTGGATTTATTGGCTGACTAACGGGAATTGTTCCTGCGAAAGGATTGGGTGGCCTTTCCATAACTGGTTTAGGCGTACCCGTAGTCGCAAACGGCGAAGCAAACCCTGTGCTAGGTACAGCCGCAGACATAGCAGGGGATAGGTTACCCATAGAGGCATTACCACCTTGCATAGTCTGTAGTTTACTCAAACTATCTAATGAACGATTGACATTAATTACCTTATTGCCAATCTGCTTACCTGTTACGTCAAAAGAACGAAGCAGTAGATTGCCTTGATTATCCATAGCACGGGAGATTGTATTCCCCTGCTCATCGATGCTGTTTTTAATAAGTTCCCCGTTATCGGAGAAAGCTGAACCAAGCTGGTTAAAGTCTTGGCGCATGTTCGTGTCTAGATCAGTTTGAGCCGCAGCAATCTTAGCTAGGTCACGGGCTTGTGCTACCTGACCACCATCTAAGTTCTGGAAGCCATTTGCCATAGCTTGTTGAACGTCAGTGACAGCGTTGTTGGTGGTAGTTTGGTTTTGCCCGACTTGCTGAGTTAAATCAGCCTGACCAGACATAAGCCCATCACCTACACCCTGAATCTGCCCTGTTAAATCACGCTGATAACTTTCTGCCTGTGTCAGCATTTCGTTGACGTTCATATTAACCTGATCAACTTGATTGCCTGACTGATCAAAACGAGTAGCAATGATATTGCCCTGATCATCCATCTGGCGGCTAATAGTATCTCCGTTTTCCGCAATGGAATTTTGGATTAGCTGACCGTTTTCATCAAAACTAGAAGACAAGGCTTCATATTGTTGCTGAGTATTTGCATCAATATTAGCACCTGTAGTAGTCATAATATCGCCAAGGTTACCAAGTCGGGTTGTGAGGTTTTCTTGTGAAGCCAGTGCATCAGTACCTGCCTGACTAAAGCCTCCTTCAACCGCAGTACCAAGGTTCTGGAACTCAGCACCAACGCCTGTGGCAACATCACCTAGTTGAGTACCTAAGTTAGATTGTCCTGTAGCAGTAGCTTGAGCATATGCCCCCAAGTCTTCACGTAGGCGATCTGTTTGGTTAGCCTGTGCTGTAGCCAGATCAGCCCGTGACTGTTGAGCCAGTTCCTGATCTTCGCCATATCGCTCTGTATAATTATCAAAGCTACTTACAAAGGTATCTTGGTTCTGTTGTAGGGCAGCTTGATTTTCCATAGATTGATTAGCGTAGGTATCCGCGGTAGAAGACATTGTATCTAAATTATCTTGTATCTGTCCTTGGCCGTCTAATACATTGGACTGCGTATTGGTAAGCTGGGTAGATGCATCTCCAAAGCCCTGAGCTAACGCCTCACCGGTATCACTAAATCCTGTGGTCATAGCTGTATTGGCAGCATCAAACTGAGCAGTACGATCAGCCTGTGCATCAGAAAATCCCTGCGCTTGGTCCGTAAATCCTTGATCTACCGCACCTTGAATGTTTGCCTGACCAGTATCTAGCGTATCAAACCGACCGCCCATGTCATTAAATCCACCAGTAACATCTGTTTGCAGATTACCGATAGAAGTGGCGTTGTTAGACAAAGCGGTAGCGTTATTGCCTACACCAGTATTGACAGTATTAAACTGGGTATTCATTCCCTGATTGTACTGATCCATTAGATCTTGGATATTGGTAAAACCCGCAGTAAGATTACTACCAACCCCTGCTACAGAAGTATCAATTCCATCAAAGCGAGTATCAAAGTTATCATAACGTGCTGTAGCATCGTCACGGGCATCAGTAATTTGACCGCTGATACCTACTTGGTTATCCGCTAAGGTCTGGTACTGATCGTCTCCAAGACCTGTGTTTGTTACGTTGGTATCACCGCCGCCGCCGCCCATATTAGAACTCCTTTATGTGAACTTTGTCTGGCTGTTTGAATCTACGCCAGTGGGCTGGAACTCTCTTGCCCAAGATTGATTGTGAGTGTTTCATCATGCCGCGCATGACTTTGGTTGTGTGACCATACGGAGCTATAAATTCTATTCCCCATAGCTGTAGGTCTGAAACTATATCCGGCCTCTTGTAGGTGGCCTCTTCTGGTATCCACCTCTCTGAAGTAAATCCCTCTGCCTCACCTTCGGTCAGCCATGCCCAAGAAACAAATCCTATAGGCTTCTCTTTATCGTAGAATAGTCTGGCCTTGTTATGAAGCAGGGGAAATACACAGTAGTGGTTAAATTCAACTAGCGTATAGAGCCTATGATCTGCGGATTGGTTAAACAAGAAAAGACTGTCTAGTACAGCTTTTTGTAGTAACATGTTGCAATCATTATAGCACTTAACTAGTTGGTATTACAAGCCCTTAAGCTGCTTCTTTTGTTTCTTCTAGGGAAGCAGTCAGCATATCTACGAATGCTTTCTTGCCTACCGCAAGTTGATCAAGATTGAACTGAGTAGTGCCAATCTTGCGGTCAAGATCAGCGACATGGTTTACCATAATCTTTTGCTGATCAGTAAGCTGATCCTCAGTGTATTCTTTGTCGTTAATGACAATGGTTTTTTTGTTTTCTGCCATTGCTTTTCTCCTAGTTAAATTAAAATTAAGCGGGTACGTCTGTAGGCCAAGGTACACCAGACGCATCCGCTGTCTTACGAGCAACTTGCGCCGTAACTTTACCCTGACGGTTCGTTTCGATACGGGCCTTGGCTTCGTCGGCTGTTTCTTCGCCTTCGATCAAGCTGTTGTAGACCCAGCCAAGCACTGTGGCTTCTGTTAGGTCAGCGTATGCTACAAAATCAGACGCCGTAGCATCGGGTTCTAGTCGCAATTTGCCACCCTCTACTGCACTGCATTCTGTGTGGGTATCGTCTTGTACACGACAGTCCCAATAGACGGTTTTTACGCCGCCTGTGGCATCGTCACGAACCATGTCGTTGACTTTCCATGTTGTTGTTTGAGCCATTGTTTGTTTCTCCTTTATGGCTGATTTATGCACCACTAGGGTGCGGTGTTAATAGACGGTGGACACAAACAGTCGCTCAGCACGGGGAGTAGAGTCGCCGCCTGCTTGTGAATACTTAACTGTCATCATTGGATGAACGTCAGAGCCATTCATTGTAATTGTGAGTTTGTTACCTTGACCTGCCGCTGTGGTACTTGTCCTTGCACCGACTACACTCGTAATTATGTTGCTATTATCGTAGGTATAAATAGTACGCTGATCACTGCTATTGTTGTAGCCGCCCGCATAAATTCGTGCCATACCTCTAGTTGTAGAGATTGTAATTTCCCAAGAATACGATTTCCAAGTTCCTGCGGCGTATTCAAGAACAAACTGGGAACCTGAACGACCTGTTCCTGAAAACCCGTAAACAGCTTCAATACTACCGCCGTGTTGAATACCGTAATGGCTTCCGTTGGAGATGTTACCACTCAACTCAGGGTCATGACTTGCACTTCCCTTTGAAATACCGCCGTGGACATACAAAGAAGTGGTGCCAACCCCTTGCCCTGCGATATGAACAGTATCGGTACCACCATCAACAAATAGTGCAGAAGTCCGATTATCACTCTCAACACGGAAGTCGATGGCTTTACTCTCATCGTTGAAAACTGTTGCACTACCTGCATTATAAGTGACATGGTGGATGGCATTGGTATCGTCATACGCACCATACATTTTACCGAGGCCAGCACCTATCGCCCAACGAGTTGTCGGGGAGTTTGTGCCTTTCAAATGCAAAACTGCATAGTTTGTACCCTCAATGGACACTTGCCGTGTGCTCGCCGCTGTCCCCCATGAGGTGTCAAATGGTGAAGAGTCACCAAAACCAACAGCATTAGTAGCCGCATCTACAAACAGCATATGGCTGTCTGCGACACTCTCAACCCGTAAGTCTTGATCCCTTCCTGCTTGGTTGAATACAGGGCCAGTTCTATAAAAATCCACCACCGCATCGCCATAATGCGCTATTTGAAGTGGCTGATTTGTGGCATTGTTTGCGTGAATAAATGCGGCATTCGCCACACTATCATTGAACTCTTGCCCTGCTTCTCCAACCATCCCAATTTTTAACTGTTGCGATGATGAGCCATCTTGGCCCATAGACAAATAAGGATTATCGTTTTCCCCTGAGTTATCAGTATCAGCTTGGATATGGATGCCTACATCACCCGTACCTGCTAAATTTAGCATATGTGCAGGGGTGTTTGTGTTTATGCCAATGCGGCCATTTGTACTATCAACATAGAACATATGGGTGGCGTTGTTTGTCTCGACACGGAAGTCATAATCGTGACTGTCTTGGTTCACGACCATTTCATCACTATAAAGATGCATTCCTCTGCTACCATTTGCATAAAGAAAAATGCCATCTTCTGCGCCAAGGCTTCCAATCCAACCACGAATGTTTCCGTTGTTGTAAAGCTCAATATTTGAACGATCATTGCCGCCAGTGCCGTTTCGGTTTACCCGAATAGGTGGGCTGTTTGCCGTAAAACTTGAGGACGATCCGGGGCTTAAATAAATGCCCTCATTGGATGCGTGGTTATGATTATCGGTTGTCGTTCCAAACGCAGTCGTGCCGTTTCCTGCGTTCATAAATATAGCATTAGCGTTGCTGTCGCTCTCGACGCGGAAGTCGAGGTCTACGCTGTCTTGGTTTACAATAATTTCAGAGTTTGTTTTAGTAAAAATCTGGCGGTCACTACCGCCTACTTTATTGTACCAAGCAAAACCTGTGTCATCAGATGCCGCAGAAACATCATATAAAATATGATTAATCTGCATACCAGATTGTTCTGAACCACCATTATCATTATATCTCCAGACTATACCGCCTGTAATATCATTTGCAGCGGGGCTTGAAGAATTGCCATAAAGGTAAATGTACGGGCCAGTGTTATTGTCAGCCTGTGTGCTTTCTAATTGTAAGGCGACAGAACTTCCTGACTGTTGCTTTATCTGCCCAGCAACATTTAACATACCGCCTAAGTCTGTAGATGTACCAATATTTACATGGTTAGCCCCCGCATCTACAAACAACATATTAGCGTTGCCGTCGCTCTCAACACGGAAGTCTGCATCTTCACCATCTTCGTTGAAGACGGCACCAGAATATGAGGTCATAAAGCCTGAGTTATTCAGGTTCAAAGCCAAGTTTAGCGTTGCACCAGAACCCGCCGTTGAGGGCTGTGTGTAAAAGTCCAGACCACCTTGATCTGCGTCACCATACTGACGAGAGGCGATTGCCGATAATTTACGCCCACCTGATTTTGAAAATACAATCGCAGAGTTAATATCATTTGTAACATTGTCTGCGCCATGAATTTGCAACGCTACACGACCATATGCGGTTTCGTTTGAATCTGTACTAAACGCAGAATTGACTGCGCTAAAAACTGGCGTACCAGTAAAAGTAGGAGAAGCCGTAGGAGCAGCGCCAACGACCTCTGCAACGGAAATCTGTCCGTCAGCTAACTCTGCGTTATCCGATATCAGGTTAGCGAGTGTTCTTGCCTTGCTCATTAGCTAGTCCTCTAAATTAGGGTGTTTCTAGGGCGGTTACTTTTGCCTCTAGGGTTTCAATCCGATCCATTGCCTCTTGCAGTGCCTTGACTGCTTTCATGTAGAGGATGGAGTATTTTACCGTTTTAGTGGTAGTTTCTAAAATAGTACCATCGGGATCAACATCGACAGTTTCACTTACTAATCCCGACATTCCTGACGCTTCCAAATCTTGTGCGATTACGCCCAGTTTATTTGGAGCATCTAAAGCATCTAACTTCAGGCTATATTTCTTCACTTGGATAGCTTTTATATCATCCCATTGAGATGCAGCATCAGATATATTTTCTTTAAGTTTAAGGTCTGAAGTAGCCCCATAGCTGTTGTTTACGTTTCTAACGTCACCATTACTCGCAACGTAAAACCTTACAGACGCACTGTCCATTGCGTATAAGAAGAAATTTGAGCCGTTAGTGGGGGCCGCATTTGGATATCTAATTTGGACGCCATAAGGACCTGAGTTGTGTTCACAATTAAATCTTGTATTCCATTGCCCTGAGGTGGCATTACGGATAAACCACATTGGGGAAGTAAGACCCCCGTGATAATACATTAAGGGGTCACCATCCCCATCAGCCAGCACGATGTTGTTGCTTGTGGTGCGGATGTCCAAGCCGCCTTGGTTGCCTGAGAAACCGCCAAGGATTGTGTTAGCATTTCCCGTTGTCATGGATTGACCGGAGCCTAGTGTGCCATTTCTAGCACCTACAAAAGTATTTCGGCTTCCTGTTGACTGATAGCCAGAGGCAAAACCTAAAAACGTATTGTTGTCTCCTCCTGTTAAGTTATACCCAGAGGTGCGACCAATACCCGTATTGTAGTCACCTGTAGTAACTCTCAACGCAGTTACACCAACGCCGACATTGCCAGTGCCGTTTTCTATTTCAATAGTGCCAGACAGGTAGAGGTCTTTGAAGCGGGCGGCTGAAAGCCCTAGATCAAGTTGAGCATCTCTGGCGCCGCCCGTAGATGTAGAGGGGAAAACGTAGTTGCCAACAGGGTTAAACGTGAGGTTTGCATCACCACTGCCGATATATATTCTTGTGCCGCTATTAACCCCAATACGCCCCACAGGTGCGCCGTCTTTGTAATAAAGGTGAATTGGGCCGTCTGATGCCATTCGGTTAAACACAGAAGCACTATTTGATGAGTTGCTAATCTGACCATCGGCACGAAGGTTTACCCCTGCATCACCACCAGAACCTGATGTGTAAACTGTTGTACTCGTAGTCCCCACCAGCAAGTTACCGCTCGCATCCAGGCGCATGGCAAGGCTGTTGTTTGGTTGAAAATCAAAAACGCCATTAGTTCCAGCCTCTGTGCGAAAATTAAAGTCTGGACTTCCCGCAGAAAACCACTCAATAGATGCTTTTGCTGCGCCATCTTGACGAAACTCAAGCACAGCCTCGCCTGTATCCGCTGCGTCGATTATTAAAGAAGCGTCGGCGTCACCAGCCCCCGTTGATTTTACCTCAATGGCTACATCACCAGAATGTTCCACAGTCAGCCCATCGCTGGTCAAAGTCCCAGTTACGTCTACACCTGTGCTAGTGGTGGCTAGTTTTTTAACATCGTTATAATACAAATCAACTGAACCATCAGCCGTTGCAACTAAACCAACTTCACCAGTGTATTTCCCTAAAACGACACTATCGCTTCGCATATACAAAGACCCAGTGCCAGCATCATCAATGAAACTATCAGTCCCACTATGGTAAATCTGTAGGTCAGACCCAGCGCCGAAGATGGCTTTGTTGTTGTCGCCGAAGGACAGGTCACCCGTCATGGTATCACCCGAAAGGTTCACATACCGTGCGTCTGATTGTGTCTGCGTCAGGTGATCTGCTAGAACAAACGTGCCGTAGCCTACGATCTCAACAATGTCGTTTACCGTGGTTCCACTTGCAAATACTACTGAGGTTC
>Ga0206677_10001292_pt1 | contig 23242 bp, 17 predicted proteins | sample M130m12015metaG_FD_155475 | JGI IMG/M metagenome (GOLD analysis project Ga0206677, IMG submission 155475) | Ammonia-oxidizing marine archaeal communities from Monterey Bay, California, United States - M1 30m 12015 | ecosystem: Environmental > Aquatic > Marine > Intertidal zone | place: USA...
CGGTACGGGCGCAATCGAGGAATAAATTGTTCAATTTCGACCGGAACAACGTTTAGCGAGTGTATGACTCAATCTACAAAGAGCTCGATAATTTTTAAAAAACGAGTTGTGTACACTCTTGGTCTTTGGCAACTCTTTTTTTGCATTAATGTGTTTTCTGAGGACTTTATGGCTTCAGAATTTTCGCAAGTTGAATCTGTGGCCATCCGCTCAATGCTGGATCCTAATGCCGTTTTGATCACCGAAGTAGATATTATATTTTTATATGACAGTCGTTTGGTTAATGAGCTACCGGTTAATAAACGTGATTGGTATTCAAATAAACGACGGTTTACGAGTCAGTATAAAGACGTTCTCGACGTCGTAAATATCTTTATTCCCCAAGGCTTTGACTCAGTTAAGGCGATTCTGCCGGGGCGTAAAGAAAAAGCAGTTAAAGCATTCGTTTTTGCTTACCACGACGACTCAAAGGCGTCGCCAGTTGACATAACAAATATTGCGAATGTAAAAATAGAGGTAGACCAGTTTGGAATTCGTGTGCTAGATGAGTCTTTAATTAATAGTAAAACCCAGTAGGAAAAAATTCACAAAGCCAAAGTAAAAATAAATAAATATAATTTTTTAGTCATTAGCTCGAAATTTTTGGAGTTTATGAAAAAACTCCGTGTACAAACCATTGTCCGGGCTTTATTTTGTCCTGAAAAACCCAAAGTCTTGCTCCGCAATCTTCTTCTGCAATATAGTAATCTCTTTGAGTTTTATTTTTTTTCCACCACCTGCTTTCTATTCTTTCAGGGCCACTTACAAGAAATATTTTTCGGCTATCATAAAGCTGATGGTTACACTTGTTAAGTTTCCTTGGTTCAGGGAGAAGCCAAATTGGGCGTAAATTTTGTGGAATTTTTGGTGCCTTTTTTAAAGTTTTTTCATCAATTTTGCTTTCTAAGGCAGTATATTCTGGGCAATGGTTATCGATGTGTTGTGGTTTCTTAATGGATTCTTCGCCAATGCGTGCGGTGAGAATTTCAATAAAGCGATTTAATTCAAATCTAGCGTCTTTCCGGTTACAGTCTTTAAAATGAGTAGGTAACATAGAACTAGTAACATGATCTTTGCGTTGGAAATTGCCTGCGTTTAGAGTTGCTTTTATAATTGGTGATGTTATCTGCTTATTTTCTAAATGAGCTTTTATTAAAGTTATAAAATAATTTTTGGAAATAGAGGGGTGACGGAGTCTGATACAAAGTTTAATATTTTCGGTTTTTTCATTTTTTAGTATTATCAAAAATCCTGATGTGCTTAGATCCCGTTTTTGTAAGAATATACAAAACTTATCCAATAATTTTTTTAGCACTAGTAATACTTTATTTTCGTTCGTAATTGGATAAGGAAGATTGTATGAAGATGTGAAATTTTCTTGTGGGGAGTATCGCTCAATAAGTTCAGGCTCTAAATCAATAGCTTGTTTTAATTGAAGTAAGGCTCTTTCTCCTAATCTTTTTTTTAAACCAGAGGTGGGGAGCCTCCATATGTCTCTAATTTTCTCAACTCCTATGTTTCGTAAAATTTTTTTTTGTTTTTTATCTAAATCCAAGTAGTTAATTGAAATATTGTTTAATGCCGGTTTTATTTGACTCATTTTAGATATAAATAAATTTTTTTTTGATTTTGCGATTAGTGAGCTACAGTTTAGAGTCGGGCTTATTCCATAGTAGAATATAGCGTTAAAATCAAGAAATTTTAATTTTTCTTTTACTGAAAAATCAATCCCAGCCTTAAGCTTTTTAATACCTCTAAAATAACGCAAGCTACTCTTTATTTCGAAGATTATAGTGGTTGATTCGATAGTTATCGTGGAGCTAAATTTACTTATAGTTTTTGCTAGTTCAGAGATATTTTTTTTTCGTTCGGAATCTTGTAGTCCTTGGAGGCATGGGAAAAATAAAGCACACCAAAGCGAAGGACTAGAGGGGCTCTTTTTTTGATAAGGACTTGGGTCAGGTCTTGTTCTTTTATGTGCTTTCGTGTTTTTTAAGCAAGTTTTACTTGAAAGAGCTAAGAGTTCGAAGTTTTTCATAATTAATTGATAATAATTTCTGTTATGGTTTTTTTTCTTTTTGGTTTTAGGCTTCCATTAATTTTCAAGATTTGTAATTTCATTTTTCTAGTTTTTGTTCTCATGTTGAGACCTTTTCTTGAAGAAGCCTCTAATTTTAGAATCATAGAAGATTGAGAATTTTCAGTTTTTTCTTTCTTGAACAGAACGCCTAAGGTTTTATTGTTTTTTGTAGCAAGTAGTAATCTATGTAGTGCATTTCGTTTAAGATGGTTTTGCCATAACAGAACAATACCAAATTCTTGCGTTTGGAGAGCTTGTTCAGCAGCCCATAGGGCATCTTTCTTTTTTACTTCAGAGCTTATAATTAATAATTTTTCAATATCTATCCCTGCATTTAGAAGAGCAGAAGTGCATATTTTGTAAGGAGGGCATATCCATAAAAGTATTTTGTCTTGGTTTGTTAAATTGCGCATAAGAGGCATTAGAAGTTGTAGCTCCCCTAGTCCGTAATGTTCAACAATAACTTCTATAAGACCTATCTGAGGCCACCCGCCGTTAGGTAGAAAGGTATCTAATTCTTTTAACCCAGACTTATAGATTTCAAGGTTTTTTGGCGTTTCATCACCTAATCTCCATATATCATCGCGGGAATTTAGTATGGATTTTAAAAGAATGGAGTTAGTCATGATGATATTATATACTGTATAAAAATACAGTATATGTTTTTATCTTGGGTTAGCGCAAGTTGTTGTTTGGAGTTTTTTAAATATACTGAGACGGAAGTGATATGTTTATTAAGCCGTTTGGAGTGACTATTGCGTCAAGGCTTATATCCCATTCTTTTTGAGGCAATAAGACATTACTTCTCTGGCAATCATGAGCTAAACCAATTAGAAAGGGACGTATTAATTTACCTGCTGTATATTTTTTAAATGCAAATGCGCGATCGTAAAACCCTTTCCCCATTCCCATCCGGTGTCCTTTTTCATCAAAAGCAACTAGTGGAAGAAAGACAAGATCCAAGTTTGTGGGGGCGACGACTTCTGCATTTGGAGAAGGCTCATGAATTCCCCACTTATTAATAATTAAATCGTCTTGAAGGAAATACGCGGAAAAAGCAAGTTTCGAGCTTGAATAATCAATTATGCGAGGTAAAAAACAGCGTTGCCCTTTTTGTAGCGCTCTATTGAGAAGAGGCATTGGGTTAATTTCGCTGTCGACGGTTGTATAAAATCCGATAGATTTGGATTCTAAAAAAGCTTGCTGCCCGCTAATTAATTCGTCAATTCTTTGCGAGGCTTGAGACTGTTTTTTTGGGTCAAGCTCTGAACGTTTCTTTCTGAAAAATTTTCTTATCTCTGTTTCAGACTCTATGATTTTGATCTTTTTATTCATAATAGATAGCTATGAAAAGGAATCAATTTTTTGAACCAAGAGCGATTTTTAGAATATATTTCTTTTACCGGGAAATTGTAAAGATCACTTGTTAAGCAAAATCGCAACAGTATTTAGATTCCCCAAGACACCGCTGCTAAACTTGCCCTGAACCAAAAGGTTCAGGTGGTGGCACCCATGTCGAATCAGGCTTTCCGATTCTCGGACATGCACAACAACAACGATTGAGTAGCCTCCAATGATAAAGATATCGGCTCAAGAACACATTTAGCTGGCGAATATCCGAGGGAACGAACCTAAGTATATATTGGTATTTGGGTAAAGTGATAGGAGGAAGTAATAAATATATCTCAAAAAATTAAAGCTCTAATTGTTTATTTGCGGAAATAATAGGATCAATTTTTGTCTCAAGTTCTTGTAATCGTAAAGTGGTAAGCTGTCGAGATTCATTAATCATCACGTTTTTACGCAGCATGTCATTTGTAATATTTAAGGCTGCCATGATTGCTATCTTCTCCGTACCAGTTATTTTTCCTAAATCTCTGATGCTCCTCATGTTCTTGTCTAAATAGCTAGCGGATTTCAAGAGGGCTTCCTGCTCTTCTGGCGGGCAATTTATATTATATTCCTTATCAAGGATTTTAACTTTAATTGACTTGGCATCATTTAACATAATTGAATTCTGTCAGTGGTTATTAGTTAAGTTTTTGATTAAGCTAGGGAACTCTTTCTATTGCTTTTAACCGGCTAAGAATTGAAACTAGCTTAGCCTTTGTTTCTTTGTTTTGAGAAAGCAATTTTTGACGTTCAAGTTGCCAAGATCCATAAGTTGCTTTAAGAAGCTGGTTTTCTTTATTAACGTCGTTCACGATGGTGATTAACTCGTCAATCTTTGATGTTAGGCTCTGGAATCGGTCTTCATCCATAGGAGTTATTCCCAAGAACTGATTTTTCGTTTCATAGTTTAAGTGTAAACATTGACGTGCCTTTAGTATACGAAATTTTAAATTAATTAGCCCATTTTTGATGTGGGGCCGTATTTGATTAAGTGTTATTTTTAAACTTTTCGAACATATTTGTTTAACTTATCCATATGCTTGAGATTTACGAGGGAAGACTTGATGAAAGTAGCGCAGAAAGAAATATGTCGTCGCCGTAAAAAATTAATGAGCCTTATGCCTCGAAATGCTGTTGCCTTATTAAAATCGGCGCCGATGAAAACAAGAAATGGTGATGTGGACTACCTATATCGCCAAGACAGCAACTTTTATTATTTGACTGGGTTTGATGAAGCAGATTCTTTTTTAGTCTTAATTCCTGGGCGCCGCGAGGGCCAAGTTATTTTGTTCTGCCAGCCTAAAGATAAGTTAAAGGAGCAATGGCAAGGTGCAGTTCTAGGTCCGACCAAAGCGGTGAATGAATTAGGAGTTGATCAAGCTTTTTCTATTGACGATATTGAGAATGTCCTACCAGAGTTGCTCTCGACACGCGGGAAAATTTATTATCCGATGGGTTCGGATGAGGGTTTTGATAAGCAGGTCATCGATTTAGTTCATGCCGCACGCTTGCAAGACAAGCTAGGCGATGGATCCTTGGGACAATTACAGCCCCTGGGGGAATTGTTAGATGAATTACGGCTTTTGAAGAGTTCAGGTGAAATAAAGTTGATGCAGCGTGCTGCAGATATCACCGCGGAAGGCCATCGTAGAGCTATGAGAGCCTGCAGGCCAGGTGTGAACGAATATGCGATGGATGCAGAGTTGCAATATGCCTTTGTCCGTGGGGGTAGTAGAGCACCTGCGTACAGTTCAATCGTGGGAGCTGGTGATAACTCTTGTATTTTGCACTATGTGAAAAATGACGCGGAAATAAAGGATGGGGATCTAGTGCTGATAGATGCAGGGTGTGAGTATCAATATTATGCCTCAGACGTAACGCGGACATTCCCGGCTAATGGCAAATTTAGTAAAGAGCAAGCGGAAATATACGAAATCGTGTTAGCGGCTCAGATTGCGGCAATTGAAGCAATAAAACCAGGCACTCCTTATGGAGCGCTGCATGACATATCAGTTCGTGTCATCACAAAAGGACTTATTAAGCTTGGATTGATTGAGAGGGGTTTATCACGAGCTTTGAAAGACGAAGCATACAAGGAGTTTTATATGCATCGAGTAGGACATTGGATAGGAATGGACGTTCATGACGTTGGCAATTATCGGATTGCAGGGAATTGGAGGCCTTTGGTCCCAGGGATGGTGACAACGATTGAGCCCGGCATCTATATTTCTCCGAATAATCGAAAAATACCAAAAAAATGGCGAGGTATTGGTGTGCGAATTGAAGACGATGTATTAGTTACAGAATCAGGTTATCGAATCCTTAGTGAAGGAATACCTAAAACCGTTGTAGAGATAGAAGCCTTCATGAGTAAACAAACTTAATCGAGGTTTACAATGCAACTTATCAAAACTTAATAGACTAAGGCTAGATTTTGATATGACGCGCAAAAATATGCTAGATCAAAAAAAACACTGCCAGTCAGTTGACGTTCTTATTGTTGGCGGTGGGTTAATTGGCTCTAGTCTTGTTTGCGCTCTTTCTGCAGCAATGGGTGCGCAAAATTTAAGCGTATTGTTGGTTGAAGCGGGCCCTGCTAGGAAGGACAATAGAATCAAAACCGGCTCTGATCGCGACGCTCGATCCACCGCATTATCATTCGGTTCAAGTCAAATTCTTGAACGTATGGGGTTGTGGCACAAATTGAAGGGTTGCGCTGCTCCAATCCATGAGATTGCTGTTTCCGATCAAGGTAGATTCGGATCGACACGTTTGACATGTCGAGAATATGATTTAGATGCGCTTGGTTATGTTGTTGAAAATAAAGCCCTCCAAAGCGCCTTATACGAGGGTGTGCAAGCTCATAAGAACGTAAATGTATTAAACGAGACTCGTGTAACTCAAGTCGTGCCTTGTGTTGATGGTATGAATGTGCAGCTTGAAAAAGCGCATCAAAACATTCAGAGAATTCAGGTTGGGCTTGTTGTGCTTGCAGAGGGTGGACAGTCGCAGATTGCAACAGGGTTAGGTATCAAGGGGCGAGAAGTTGATTATAATCAGAATGCGATTATTGCTAACATTATGACTGAGAGGTCGCAATGCGGCGTCGCATTTGAAAGGTTTACCGAGTCTGGCCCTATTGCATTGCTTCCGCTGCCATCGATGGGGGGGAAGCACAGATCGTCACTGGTTTGGACAGTGTCATCAGCGGCGGCAGCAGAAATGGCGAATTGGGAGGAATTGAGGTTAATTGAAGAACTTCAGCAAAATATAGGCCAAAGATTGGGGAGCATAAAGAGTTTTGGTAAGCGTAACATTTATCCATTGAGCCTTAGCGTACCGCAAGAACAGATTAGGCCGTCGCTTGTACTTTTGGGAAATGCTGCCCATACAGTTCACCCAGTAGCAGGACAAGGCTTGAATCTCTCTCTCAGAGATATTGAGGAGCTAGTTTCTTGTATTGATCAAGGTTTGGAGAAGGACCTTAGAATAAATGAATTTTCAATTCTTCAAAAATATGTAACGAAGCGGGATTACGATCAAAATCAAGTGATAAACTTTACTCACAGCTTAGTCGAGACTTTCTCAAGCTCGTCTTTTTTTAAAGCATTCCCACGAAAGTTAGGGCTCTTAACGCTGGATTTATTTCCAGCGTTAAGACAGGAGCTTGTGATGAGAGCTTCTGGGAAAAAATAAGGATCCGTCAGTTAACTACAGTCATCCCGAGCCAATCTGCAATTAATGCAGGTTTCTCTTCTCCCTCAATTTCAACGACAACATTATGTTTAAGCAAAAAGTGAAGAGGTTTTTTCTCTTCGGCAGATACTAAAGTAAAGCGACCTCGTATTTTTGCGCCGACTTTTACCGGATTCAAAAATCTTACTTTATCTAGTCCGTAATTTATTCCCATTACGGTGTTCTCAAGTTTGAGCCCGCCACTCATTGATGCGAGGAGCGAAAGAGACAAAAACCCATGAGCAATTGTTGTGCCAAAGGGTGTTTCGGATGCTCGCTCTGGGTCGACATGGATATATTGATGATCCCCTGTTGCATCTGCAAAAAGATCTATGCGGTCTTGTTCGACATGAATCCATTCAGAAATGCTAATCTCTTGACCTACGTAGTTTTGTATCTGATTGGCGCTGACAATATTATTCATCACTTACTCCTTAGTCTGTCGAATTTCTGGAAAGAGAAATCAAAAATCTTATTTATAACTCACCTTGGACGCATTACCTTATAATGCACTTGCTAAATAACTATCACTTATTACACAATATTATGTCATTGCACAAACAATGTTAATACAGTTAATAGGGTAAATATGGAATCATCTTGCACAGTGAACACTGCCAATACGGATCATAGTTTTGACATTTTGATTGTGGGCGCAGGATTAGTAGGCAGCACACTTGCATGTGCGTTAGGGGAGAGTGGTTATCGAGTCGGTTTGCTCGATAGGTCTCCATTAAATTCGAATTTAAAATTTGAGAATGACTTCGATTCGCGTGTTGTTGCGTTGTCCGCGGCATCTAAGAGTTTATTGCAAGACTTAAAGATTTGGCAAACGATTGTACAGGGTCGGCATTGTGCTTATAAGAGCATGCGAGTTTGGGATGCAGATGGAACTGGAGCGATTTATTTTGATTCCAAAGAGCTCGATTTTCCAGAGCTTGGATTTGTTATAGAAAGCCGAATCTTATTGAATGCGCTACATAAAAAAATTGTTGAAATAGATGCTTTAAAAGTTTTAGCACATGGTGAAGTCGTGTCTATCGATCCGTGTGAGGATAATCTTCAGAATTTGCAACGAGTAACAATGAAAGACGGAACTATGGTTACCGCGAAGTTGATCGTGGCAGCAGACGGTGGTGCGTCAACTGTTCGTAATTTAGGAAATTTTGAAACTCGGGAGTGGAATTATAATCATAAAGCGATAGTTACCACGGTACGTATGAGTGAGCCTCACAACGCTTGTGCCTTTCAAAGGTTCAGTGATTCAGGACCGTTAGCTTTTCTTCCTTTAGATTCGGGAGAGGAAATACAGGGTGGGTATTTTTGCTCTGTTGTTTGGTCCGTCGTTCCAGATTATGCCGAGCATTTGTTGTCGCTACCAAGTGACCTCTTTAATAAAGAATTGGGTCGCCAAATTAGTCATGAATTAGGTGATGTGTTGTGGAGTGAAAAGCTCCAAAGCTTTCCTCTGCGCCAAATGCATGCTAGATCTTATTTTTGTGATGGTATCGTGCTTGTTGGAGATGCAGCGCATACAATACATCCTCTGGCAGGACAGGGGGTAAACTTGGGTTTGCTCGATGTAAAAGCCCTAGCTGAAGAATTAAATGAAGCTCGGTTGAAAAATCGATTGCCTGGCGATGTTATCGTTTTGAGTCGCTATCAGCGGGCTCGGATTGGGCATAATCTCGGAATGATGGGGGTAATGGAGGGGTTTAAGAAATTATTTGGCAACCGGTCCCCCTGGGCTGTTTGGCTAAGGAATTTTGGGCTCAGCCGTGTTGATAGGTTAAATTTATTTAAAAAGCTGTTGGCGCGCGGCGCTATGGGTTTGGATTGATCAATAACAAAAGACTTGATTTAATCGCATATCTTCAATTTCTTTTGAAGTTTTCTTAATGGACGTCGATATTCTCTTTGAGCAATTTTATTGCTCTATCAAAACAGAAATTTTGAGGAGTTTTATCGAGCCATGGCAAAGTTGTCTAGTTTCCCTTTTGATCTCGATCTGAGCATGCTCGATACTGGTAGTATCACAAATATTTTAAACGATATAGAGCTCCATTTGCCACGGATGGAAAATTCTGGTGACGTTTCTCATTTGCTCGAGGTGAAAGCATTTTTTGAGAACGAGTTAAAAGTGGCCAAACGTCTTCATTAAACGTGACATAATTCGAGATCCACTCAATACTATGTCGTTCCTTCACGGATTTGGAACATTTGATGTCCAAATGTCATGGCGGTAAGTTGATACCTATATTTTGCGGCGCATTTAGGATAAAAAACGGAGTTTCATAACAGAATTTATTTTCGCATATTCTTTGGTGGCGGTAATTTATTTAATTGATGCCTTAACTGTCGCGCTTTATTTTTAAACTATAATGCAATCGTATAAACTAAGAAGATTGCCATTAAACCTCTCTGGAAAGGCCTTTGCTAAATCGTTTAGGGGAAAAAAGTGATCATACTGAAAATATGTTTTCGCGTTTCCTGTCTGCTTTTCGTTTTAGTGGCACGGCAATGCGTTTGGTTTGGGAAAGTAGCCCAAAGCTAACAACCGCTATGGCACTCACAACGCTAATCTCCGGACTGATTCCTGCTGCAATAGCTTTTGTTGGTGGGCTTTTTGTCGATGTGGTCGCAGAGGCGCTTTCGGGATCTGGCGAAAGTAGCGCTTTGCTCGCGGCACGAAATGAGGCCGTATTTTATTTATCTCTTGAGGCTGGCTTGGTTTTGTTGTTAGCTGGCGCTCAACAAATTGGTACGGTTTCTCAATCGATTTTAAGAGTTCTGTTAGGCAATAAGATAAATGTTTTGATTCTTGAAAAAGCCCTCACCTTGGAATTGGCGCATTTCGAGGACGCGGAATATTATGACAAATTAGTGCGAGCTCGACGAGAGGCCTCAAGCAGACCCTTAAGTTTGGTTATGAAAACTTTTGATCTAATTCGAAATGGAATCTCATTAATTGCTATTGGAGTTTGGCTATTTCAATTCTCTGTCTATGCGGTTCTGTTGCTGCTCGTGGCCGGTGTTCCCGCTTTTGTTGCAGAAGCAAAGTTTGCGGGAGAGGCTTTTCGTGTCAACAAAAAACGCTCTGCTGAGAGACGCCGTCAAATTTATTTGGAAATGGTATTAACACGAGAAGATGGGGTAAAAGAAGTAAAATTACTTCAGCTTGGTAATTTATTTTTAAGGCGCTATGTCGCTATATTTCACAAGATTTTTTCTGAGGATAAAGACTTAGTTGTCCGTCGTGGTCTCTGGGGTTTTTGTTTAGGGGCTGTATCAAGTTTTGCTTTCTATTTCGCTTATGGTTGGGTTGGTTTTTCAGCCATTGCGGGTTTCATTTCTATCGGGCAAATGACGATGTACATTGCTCAGTTCCGCATTGGACAAAACGGAGTTACCAGTAGTTTGACTTCAATCAACGGAATGTATGAGGACAACTTGTACCTTTCTAATCTAATTGAATATCTCGATCATGAAGTGCCTGTGCCGCGCGGAGATAGAATTGCTGGATCGAATCCCGAAGATGGTATTCGCTTTAAAAACGTCACTTTTTATTATCCAGGTAGCACGACTCCGGCCCTTAAGAACATAAATCTACATATAGTTCCTGGAACCAGCTTGGCCATAGTAGGCGAGAACGGAAGCGGAAAGACTACATTGATTAAGTTATTGACTCGCTTGTACTTGCCAACGGAGGGCATTATCACCATAGATGGATTAGATGTAAGGGATTGGGATATCGGGGCTTTAAGGGAAAAAATTGGAGTTATTTTTCAAGATTTTGCACGATATCAATTATTAATTAGTGAAAATATAGGCATTGGTGATGTAGACAATTTAGAAAATAAGAATGAGATTAAGACAGCTGCTCGCAAAGGTATGGCAGATGCGTTTGTTAACGATCTTCCGAAAGGATATGAAACGCAGTTAGGCACTTGGTTTAAAGAGGGGAAGGAGCTCTCAGGGGGACAATGGCAGAAAATTGCATTGTCTCGAGCTTTTATGCGGAGTAATGCAGATATTTTGATACTAGATGAACCGACTGCCGCGATTGATGCCAAAGCTGAAGCCGATATTTTCGAGCATTTTGCAGAGCTTACAGAAAGTAAAATTTCAGTTATTATTTCCCATCGTTTCTCAACAGTGAGGAGAGCCGATCACATTATTGTTCTCGAAAAGGCTGGGATTCTGGAACGTGGAAGTCACTCTGATCTTTTGGACTTAGATGGACATTATGCAGATTTATTTAAGCTACAAGCCTTAGGGTATCAATAACTTCAATGCTAGTTTCTTATTTGTCACAACCCCTCCGTTGGAGTAATAATAGTCTACGTGAGGAGAGGGTTCGTAGTTGAGCGATGCAGATCTTTCAAAAAAAGTAGAGACTATTCTTCGTTCAAGAGCGCGTCTTATAGTTTGTTTTCTGACTTTTCCGCTATATGTTGGCGCCGTATGGTTGCTTCTTGTGAGTGGGAAAGATGTCGATACCCTAATGTGGGTCTATATAGGCTTATATGTTTTTTTTGGAATTGATATGGTTCGACGGCGATGTCCATGCTGCAAAGAGCAGTTTTTCGTTAAAACAATTGTGCTAAATTTTTTCTCAAAGAAGTGCGTCCACTGTGGGGTTGGCAGAGATTAATCCTAAATCTAATTAACATCTAAATATTCGTCGATGCGTTCAGCTACTAAGCGACCCTCATCTATCGCCCTCACGACGAGGGATTGCCCTCGCCTGCAATCGCCAGCTACAAAGATTTTACTAATATTTGTCTTAAAATCTTTGTAGTCTGCTTTGTAATTGGACCGATTGTCGATTTCAAGATTGACCTTTGAGCTAACGTAGTGCTCTGGACCTAAAAATCCCATTGAGAGAAGTATCAAATCGGCTTCCCAGAACTCTAAGGAGTCAGCAATTTCGTTAAAATTCTCGTCAACTTTTACGGTGTTAATGCCAAGTAATTTACCAGTCTCATCTCGCACGAATTCTTTGCCTGAAATCGAATAGACTCTTGGGTCGGATCCGAATTTCTCCATTGATTCTTCGTGACCATAATCCACTCTATAAATTTTTGGCCACAAAGGCCAAGGGTTATCTGAGGCTCTTTCGAAGGGAGGTTTTTCCATTATTTCGAAATTTACCAGCGATTGGCACCCGTGTCTTAATGAGGTGCCGATGCAATCTGTCCCGGTATCTCCACCACCAATTACGATAACTTTTTTATTTGCTGCTGAAATATACTGTTTATCTCGTAAATTCGAGTTAAGGAGGCTTTGAGTATTTTTCGATAGAAAATCCATCGCAAAATAAATACCGTCTCCCTCTCTGTTGGGGATGTTTAAGTTTCGTGGCGTTGTAGCGCCTGTTGCAAGCAAAAGAGCATCACATTGACTTAATAGTTGAGAAGGTTCAATACCGTTTTCACCTTCGCCGCCGACGTCCGAATTTGTGCAAAATTTTATTCCTTCTTCCTCTAAAATTTTTACACGCCTATCAACAACATCCTTCTCAAGTTTCATGTTTGGAATGCCATACATCAGGAGCCCGCCTATTCGGTCATCTCGTTCGTAGACTGTGACCGTGTGGCCAGCCTGATTGAGCTGAGCTGCTGCAGCTAATCCAGCAGGCCCCGACCCAACGATAGCGACTTTTCTTCCGCTGCGTTTTGCTGGGGGTTTGGCAACAACCCAGCCTTCTTCAAATCCTTTATCAATAATGGAGCATTCGATGTTTTTAATAGTGACCGCTGGATTATTGACTCCTAATACACAGGCTCCTTCGCATGGTGCTGGGCAGACTCGCCCCGTAAACTCCGGGAAATTGTTTGTTTTGTGCAACCGATCGAGGGCTTCCTCCCAACGATTATTGTAAATAAGATCGTTCCATTCGGGTATTAAATTATAGACGGGACAGCCGTTATCAGACTGGCAGAATGGCACGCCGCAATCCATACACCTAGCCCCTTGCAAGCTTAACTGCTTATCTTCATGAGGGGTATAAATCTCCTTATAGTCGATAAGACGCTCAGCTGCGTTGCGATAAGGTATCGTTTGGCGGGTATACTCTTTAAAACCGGTTGGCTTGCCCATTGTTTTTCCTAACCAAAATGCTGTGAATTATAATTATATTAACGTTCGATTTTTTCGACTAATCATTCCATATCAAGCAACCTTCGAGGTTCTCTCAGCTAATACCCGTTTGTAGTCAATCGGCATTACTTTGACAAAGCTCTTTAATGTGGATTTCCAGTTTTCTAAAATCGTTGCTGCGACTGGCGAACCTGTGTGGACAGAATGGCTTTTTATTAAGGTAAGTAAGTTCTCAGCGTCCTCAAGATCTTCAACTTGCTCAAGTAAAAAAGTATCCATATTGCACTTGGCCTTAAATTGTTGCTCTGGATCATAAACATATGCAATTCCGCCACTCATCCCAGCACCAAAATTACGGCCTGTATCACCGAGAATTACAACCGTTCCTCCAGTCATGTATTCACAACCGTGATCGCCAACTCCTTCAACGACTGCACTAGCCCCACTGTTACGCACAGCAAACCTTTCAGCAACTATTCCTCGTATAAACGCAAAACCCCCAGTAGCTCCATATAAATTAACGTTTCCGGCGATGACATTCTCTTCGGCCTTGAACTTACTGTTTTTTGGTGGATAAATAATTATCTTACCACCTGATAATCCTTTCCCGACGAAATCATTGGCGTCACCTTCTAAAGTTAGGGTAACGCCTTTAGCGAGCCATGCTCCAAAGCTTTGACCTGCCGAACCTTTCAGTGAAATATTGATGGTATCGTGAGGTAACATCGCAGCTTTCCAACGCTTTGCTACTTCATTAGACAACATTGTTCCGACGACGCGATTAGTGTTGATTATTTCTGATGTTATAAAAACTTTCTTCCCTGTCTCTATGGCGTCTTTTGCTTCCGCAATTAATTTATTATCGAGAGCATTTTCCAGACCGTGATCCTGATCTATCGTTTTGTAGAAATCTGTGTTTTCAAAAATAACTTTGGCAGGTTCAAGGATTGGTGATAGATCCAAGCCGTCTGCTTTCCAATGTTTCACGGCTTTTTTAGTATCGAGAAGGTCAACTCGGCCAATCATATCCTTGACTGAGGAAATACCCAGGCTCGCCATAATGCCTCTAAGCTCTTCCGCTACCATAAACAAATAATTAGTCACGTGCTCTGGCTTGCCTTTGAATTTTTTACGAAGTTCTGGGTCCTGTGTGGCGATGCCTACAGGGCACGTATTTAAGTGGCACTTTCGCATCATGATGCAGCCCATCGAGATAAGAGGTGCGGTAGAAAAACCAAATTCTTCTGCACCAAGAAGCGCGGCGATGGCGATATCTCGACCTGTTTTGAGTTGGCCATCCGTCTGCAGTGTTACGCGAGACCGTAAATTATTCATCACCAGGGTTTGGTGCGTTTCTGCTATGCCTAATTCCCACGGTAATCCTGCATGCTTAATTGATGTTAAAGGTGATGCCCCTGTGCCGCCGTCATGACCGGAAATAACTAAATGATCTGTTTTAGCTTTTGTTACGCCTGCGGCGATTGTACCGACACCAATTTCAGAGACTAGTTTTACGCTAATACGTGCATCCCGATTGGCATTTTTTAAATCATGAATAAGTTGAGCTATATCTTCAATCGAGTAAATATCATGATGGGGAGGCGGGCTTATCAAACCAACGCCCGGAGTGGAGTGACGTATGCTCGCAATATACTCGTCAACTTTTCCCCCTGGAAGTTCTCCTCCCTCGCCTGGTTTAGCCCCTTGCGCTATTTTGATTTGCAGTTCATCGGCGTTTGTTAGGTACCAAGCAGTTACTCCAAAGCGTCCCGAAGCCACTTGCTTGATCGCAGAGCGTTTTGAATCTCCGTTATCCATTGTTTTAAATCTATAGGGGTCCTCGCCTCCTTCACCAGTATTTGATTTGCCTCCTATTCTATTCATCGCTATTGCGAGCGCTTCATGGCTTTCTTGTGATATGGACCCAAGGCTCATCGCTCCAGTAGCGAATCGTTTTACTATCTCGCTCGCCGGTTCGACTTCTTCAATGGGAATAGCAAGCGTTGACTCCGTTTTAAAATCGAGCAGTCCCCGCAATGTACATCGGCGCGTGCTGTTTTCATTAGTAGTTTTTGCAAAAGCATCATAGGCAGCTGTGCTATTGTTTCTTGCAGCAATTTGTAAGTTATGTATCGAGTCTGGGTTCCACATGTGCGCGTCTCCGCCAACGCGCCAATGAAAATCTCCCGGGTTACTGAGAGTTGGTATTAACTTGTGTTCTTGCGTTGGAAATCCTAATGCGTGGCGTCGGAGAGTTTCCTCAATAAGAGTGGGAAAACTTACTCCTTGAACGCGGCTGGCAGTGCCCGTAAAGCACCGCGTAACTATATCTTCCGCAAGCCCAACTGCTTCAAAAATTTGTGCGCCTTTGTAGGACTGCAGTGTTGAAATTCCCATCTTGGCCATTACTTTTAGCATTCCTTTTGCGATGCTTTTTTTGTAACTAGCAATTAACACCTCTTCAGTTTCGGCATTTTTACTTATTAGACCGTCCTTGTTAGCTTGCCAAAGTGATTCAAAAGCAAGGTAGGGGTTGATCGCGTCCGCGCCATAACCAATCAACAAGCAGTGGTGGTGAACTTCTCTGGCCTCACCTGTTTCGATGACGATACCAATACTCGCTCGTTTCTGAGACTGGGTTAAGTGATGGTGAACAGTCCCGCAAGCGAGTAGGGCACTGATCGGCACGCGTGATTGGGATGTGGCCCGATCGCTTAAAATAATCATTCCGGCTTTACTATCAATTGCAGAATCTGCTTCATTACAAATTCTGTCTAAAGTTCTCATAAACCCGTCGGGATCGGTTTTATCAAATGTCAGATCAATGGTTTGGGATGTTAAGTTATTATTTTCATTACATCGAATGGCTTCGAGTTGGGCGTTGGACAATATAGGGTGCGAGAGGCTAAGTCTTTTTGCTTGACTGGCGCTTGTCTCTAACATGTTGCCTTCAGGACCGATGAAATATTCTAATGACATCACCACCTCTTCCCGAATGGAGTCAATAGGGGGATTAGTCACTTGAGCAAAAAGCTGTTTGAAATAGTCATAAATCATTCGCGGTTTATCAGAAAGGCACGCTAATGCTGAGTCGTTACCCATTGATCCAAGCGGATCTCTTGCCTCTGTAATCAGAGGTATCAACATGAATTCCATAGTTTCTGTGGTGTAACCGAACGAACGCATTCTCTTAATCAGATTCTCGGAATCTAAGCTGAAAGTTTGTTCAGAAATTTTTGGTGCGATACTCGCTAAGGTTATTTTTTCGGCTTCTAACCAATCTCCGTAGGGATTTTGATTACTAACAGACTGTTTGATTTCCGCGTCTGGAATTAGTCTGCCTTGCTCAAAGTCTAATAAAAACATTTTGCCTGGTTGTAGACGACCTTTGAGAAGGATATGGGCAGGATCAACTGATACAACTCCGACTTCAGACGCCATTATTACCCTATCATCTGTTGTAACATAGTATCGGCTTGGTCTTAAACCGTTTCGATCGAGAACAGCGCCCAAATGGTCGCCATCTGTAAACACAATTGAAGCCGGTCCATCCCAGGGCTCCATGACGGCAGAATTAAACTCATAGAAGTCTCGTTTTTTCTGATCCATTTCCTGATCGGCTTGCCACGCTTCTGGAATCATCATCATCATTGATTCTTGCAAAGATCTCCCAGACATAATCATAAACTCAAGAACCGAATCGAAGCATCCGGAATCTGAGCAATCAGATTCTATTATTGGGAAAAGCTCATTGAGCTTGTCCCCATATACTGAGGTTTCGGCTTGACCTTGCCGGGCAATCATTGCGTTGACGTTGCCCCGTAACGTATTTATTTCTCCGTTATGACTCATAAATCTGTTTGGTTGTGCCCTGTCCCACGACGGAAAGGTGTTTGTACTAAATCGAGAGTGCACCATAGCCAAATGCGTCTCGAATGCAGGGTTAACTAAATCCGGGAAAAATGGAAAAAGTTGGCCGGGCGTTAACATTCCCTTGTAGACAATAATCTTTGAGGACAGACTGCAAGCGTACAACATTTTCGCTTGTTTCAAATTTTTATCGGTTCGTAGAATGTTGCTAAAACGCTTTCTAATAATATACAGCTTGCGTTCAAATTCCTGCTGAGTGATCCCTTCAGCCGAGCCAACGAAGAGCTGGCTTATCTTTGGTTGTGCAGTCAGAGCGGCAGGCCCGATGTTGGCGCCTGTCGGATCGGTTGGAATGTCTCGCCAGCCGATAAATTCTTGGCCCTCTTCGGTGATGATTTTTTCGATAGAAGTTTGACACTTAACTTGCTCATCCAAAAGCTGAGGCAGAAAAATATTTCCGACGGCAAATTTCCCCGACTCCGGGAGGGGTTTCTGAAAGTGCTCAAATGCAATCTTTCTAAAAAATTGCTGGGGGATAGCCATGAGAATGCCGGCACCATCGCCAGTATTTGCCTCAAAACCACAACCGCCTCTGTGGTCCATTCGAGAGTTCAGGTGATAAGCATCGAGCATTATTTGATGACTCGGCTCCCCTTTGATGTGTGCAACGAACCCGACGCCACATGAGTCTTTTTCCATTGCTGGATCATATAGTCCAGATTTTTTTGGAAAGCCAAATTTCAAAGGTGTCTGGTTTTTAATGCTCATTAAACTTTTCTCATACGAGTTACAGGCAATTAACAGGAATCGCTTCCGCAGTTTAAGGCCCGATTTTAATCAATCGGTTGCAAAAGCGATTGTACAATATAGGATAAACGGCGATCTTGTAGAACGGCTATCCAGACCACGCTTTTCGACTAAAAGTCTGGAGCAAAACAAAAAGCGGTGTTTAACAATAACATTGCCCAGTTCAAAGTCAAGATTACGAAAAAAGCGCTTGAATAATTCAAAAATATTGACAATATAATGTCGTTAATCAACAACGTGTGTTCGCGGATGATACGTAGCATGGTGGGAGAGCCATTCAGGAGGGTCTCAATTGTTTCCATTCTCGCTGATACATTCGGTTCGAGCGATGGCTGTCGCAATTATTTATTCACGTTTACTCTGTGAGTTTAAATGGAAGGCCACTTGGAATTTTTGCTAGACATGCGACTTTTCTGTGGCTTGCTATATCTGCAGGAGTGCTTTAATCTGGATTCTGTGTGTTGATGGGCGTCATTTTCTTCTACTAGCTGCCGATAACTCGGTAGGAATTAAAAGTGAATCTTGCACAACTAACAGAAGTGTAATGCAAATGAGAATCATTATCAATAGAATTTAAAAAAAATTTTACTTTATTGAATTGAACGTCCGGCAATAAAATTAAAAGATGGAGGCGAATGTAAATCGTGAAATTAAACCTTACTCGAAGACGCTTTATAAAGGGTGTGATTGCCTCGGGAGCTGCGGCAAGTTCAACATCGCTTTGGTATGCCGCAAACGGCGCAGCACGGCCTCCGGGCGCGGTAGAGCGATTAGTCAGGCTCAATGTTAATGGACAAACGCGGACTGTGGACGTTGCTCCACAGGAGACCTTGGCGTCGACGTTGCGCTACAAGCTGGGCCTTACTGGCACTAAGTTAGGATGCAATCGAGGAGAATGCGGTGCTTGCACTGTCATTGTAGATGACATCGGGACTTACGCTTGTTCGGTTTTAACACATTCCGTTAAAGGAGCGAAGGTCGAAACTGTCGAGGGCCTAGAATCGCCCAACGGTGATTTGCATCCAGTCCAACAAGCGTTCGTCGAGGAGCTTTCGCCGCAATGTGGGTACTGCACACCCGGGCAAGTTATGTCGGCTGTTGCACTACTTCGTGCTAACCCAAATCCCACGAGAGAAGAGGCGCGCTGGGGTCTGTCTGGCAATATATGCCGCTGCGGATCATATGACTCTTACCTCGATGGCGTAATGCGCGCCGCAGAAATAGGATAATTACTATGACTTATATGCATATTGGTAAGAATTTCGTTCCTCCTGATGTTGCAGGAAAGGTTACCGGCCGAATAAAGTACGCTGAAGATTATACAAGAGAGGGCATGGTATATGCCCGGTTATTGACGAGCCCGGTCCCTCATGCTCGCGTTATAAGTATTGACGCGTCAGAGGCATTGGCAATGGATGGCGTTTTTGGGCTCTTGACCGCAGACGACGTTTATCCGGATGGAGAGACAGCGAGCGTCGGATTAAAGATTTTGACTAACGAGCCAACCCTCGTCGGTGAGCCTATTTTGGCTTTGGCTGCTGTTGATGAAAAAACAGCCGAATCTGCTATCGCAAAAATAGCAGTTACGTTTGAACGCTTGCCTTTTGTCCTTGATCCTCTCGACTCATTGACCGAGGGTGGCCCTGACGCTTACTCCGGGGGAAACACCTTCGTTTTCAGGCAAGGCTTTGCCTCAGAGAAATGGAGTGTGGATCAAGTTGCTAGTTTTCGAGCTGGAAACGAGCCAAACGCCGAGCCACAGCAAACGTTTGCTTATGGGGATCTTGAAAAGTCTTTTGCCGAATCTTCATTCGTTTACGAAAGCACCTTTACCACTGCAGGGTATCCTCATCACTCGATGGAGCCTCGAAGTGCTATGGCGTATTGGGAGAATGGGAAATTGTATCTCCATGGCACGTCCCAAAGCTTAACGGCACTTGCCGATGGAATGGCATCTATCGTCGGCGTTCCTCCAGAAGATTTTGTCTTTATCAATCAGGCGACTGGTGGAGGGTTTGGACAAAGAGCAAGGGCAAATAGCATCCCTAGCATGGCGATTCCGGCAAAATTGTCGCAGAAAATAAATCGACCGGTGATGATGAGAATCACTCGGGAAGAAGAATTCACTATCGGTGGAGCGCGGCAAGGATTCCAGGGCTGGATAAAAGTAGGTTTCAAGTCAGATGGTGTAATGGCCGCTGCTGACCTTTACATCATTTCAGATAATGGGGGGAAAGGCGGAGGAGCAGACGCATTTTCTGCCGCTGATGCAATTAGCATACTTTATCAGACAGAGGCTGTGCGGTTCAGAGGAACATCGATCGGGAGCAATACGGGACATCGAGGAGCTCAAAGGGGTCCGGGTCAGAATCAAATAGCTCCGATTATATCGCCAATTCTTGACAGAGCAGCAGCGGAATTGGGAATCGATCGGCTTGAGATAAGGAAAATCAACACTCCTAAGAATGGCGATGTTGGTGGTCCTCAAAGAACACCTTTCACCAGCGCCTACATGCCTGAAGCGCTCGAGATGGGTGCGGAGATGTTTAATTATTCAGACCGCATTCAAAGATCGAGGCAGCGGAAAGGGACAAAGGTAACCGGCATCGGTGTCGGTCAGGGATACCATAATGCTGGTCGAAGTGGAATGGATGGAATTGTCAGGTTGATGGCTGATGGACGGCTTCAAGTGCATAATGGCGTCGGTAATTTAGGGACATACTCTTTCGCGTCGACTTCGCGGGCTGCGGCAGAGGTCTTGCAAATCCCTTGGGAGCGCGTTGATATCATAACCGGGCGAACGGACCGCCATTTGCCTATTACTTCTCCGCAAGATGGTAGTAACTCTATCTTCACAAATACTCGAACAAATTTTGGAGCAGCCCAGGACCTCCTCGCTAAGATGAAAGAAATAGCGGCGATGGACTTGGGGGGAGATATATCTGATTACGAAGTGGGCGGCGAGCGGATTTTTAAAATTTCTGACGAGACTGTTGCGATGAGTTTCGCAGAGATCGCTCAGCGAGGTATCGAGTTAGGTGGAAAGTTTACGGGCGAGTCTGAGTTGCCCGAGGAGCTCAATGATTTCACAAAGCTTTCTGTCTCACGCCTAGCTGGTCAAGCTTTGATGGGCATTTTCCATGACTCTAGGCATAGTAATAATCCGCCCGGGTTCACGGCTACTTTTACTGAGATCGAGCTTGATACTGAGACCGGCAAGTACGAAATCATAGATATGGTGACAATTGGCGATTGTGGAACAGTCGTTCACCCTCAAGGTTTGAAGAATCAATTGGTAGGGGGAGCGGTTTGGGGAATCGGATTGTCTGGGTACGAGCGTCATTTGTACGATCCACAGAATGGTTTGCCAGCCAGCACAGGCTATTGGCAGAGTAAAGTGCCAACCATGTTGGATACTCCTGTAAAAATTCAAACTGGTTGGGTCGACCTCCCAGATCCTGAGAACCCGGTCGGTGCCCGCGGGATTGGAGAGCCCGCGATGGGAGGTGTTTCAGCAGCGCTTACCGCAGCTATTAGTGACGCTATGGACGGGCATATTTTTAACTCGGCCCCAATTACAGCCGATATGATCATTAACCATGCGGCGGGGGTGTCTTCAGACGCAATCCCGTTAGCGCAGAATAATTTCCGAGGTTGATATGGTAGCTACATCACACGACGTTATGCCTGACATTGAACTTTATCAGCCAACCGATGAAGCAAACGCACTTTCTTTAGCTAACACTTTAGGGAAAGATGGGTGGCTGGTTGGGGGCGGTCAAGATACTTATGGTTGGCTAAAAGATCGAAACAAAGCCCCTGCTGCAATGATAGAGCTTAAGCAAATTGATGCGTGGAAAGGGATTAAAGAAACTCCGAATGGGATTGAAATTGGAGCGGTAACGACTCTAACGGAAATCGCAAATAGTGAGCTAGTAAAACGGAAGTTTGAAATTTTATCAAAAGCAGCAAGTATTGTAGCTAGCCCTCAAATTCGGAATGTAGGAACGCTTGGTGGAAATCTTGTTCAAGATGCGCGTTGTTGGTATTACCGTCGAGGATTAGATTGTTATCGCGCGGGGGGTAACATCTGTTATGCCGATTCACCTGAAGGTCTCAATCGAGAGCATGCTATTTTCGGCGCGAGCCGTTGCGTTGCAGTTAGCCCTTCTGATACAGCGCCAGCGCTGGTGGCGCTGGATGCTACGATGGTGGTGTCGAGTAGTGCGGGTGAGCGACTTATTTCAGCAGAGGATTTTTTTGTAGGGCCCGCGATCGACATAGTTAACATGACAGCATTAAGAGAAGGTGAAATTCTTACAGCTGTTCGAATACCTAATGATTGGGCTAACGCGGAATTTTATTGGGAAAAAGTAGCTGATAGGAACGTTTGGGATTTTGCACTAGTCAGCATTGCTGCCGTAATGAAGGTCTCCAACGGCCAGATACAAGATTCTCGCTTTGCATGTGGAGCAGTGGAATGCACGCCGAGAAGACTCCCTTCGGTTGAAAATGCTATTCAAGGTCAACAGCGTTCAGAGACGCTGGCCGAGAAAGTAAGTGAACTAGCTTCTGCTGGAGCAGAGCCGCTGAATTACAATCACTTTAAAGTGCCGCTTATTGAAAATCTCGTTAAGCGAGCCATTAGGGGCTGAGAGCTCAGTACTCTCTAAAAATAATAAGTATGAATTAAGCAGCTTGAAAAAGCTGAGAGGAGTATGAAGTGGGAGAAATAGTTCGCTACAAAAGGGATGTTTGGGGCGAGGAAGTTATTCTCGGTGTGTCTTGGGATTTACTTTGGGTTGTTGCAGTCTCCATTTTAGTTTTATTAGCGGCTCATGCGATTATTATGGCTGCTTTGGCTAACAAAAAAATAGACAAGCCTTCTGGAGATGGGGCTCGCGTTGTTCGTCACGAGGCGGTTGATCGGTGGTTCCACTGGGTGATGGCAGGTAGTATTTTGGTACTGATCGCCACAGGCGTAGCTCCGATAGTTGGACTGCGGTTTGCGTGGCTGGAGCTGCACTGGATCTCTGGTCTACTCCTAGCTTTTATTACGTTATTTCATATTGTGCGGTCCTTGTTTTGGCAGGACTTTAAATCCATGATCCTCTCGCCAAAAGATTTCGGCGAGCCTTTTGATTCCTCTCTGATGCCGGGCAAATATACTTTCGAACAAAAAGGGATGCATTGGGCGGTAACGGTAGTCGTTCTTGC
>Ga0206677_10001302_pt1 | contig 23137 bp, 19 predicted proteins | sample M130m12015metaG_FD_155475 | JGI IMG/M metagenome (GOLD analysis project Ga0206677, IMG submission 155475) | Ammonia-oxidizing marine archaeal communities from Monterey Bay, California, United States - M1 30m 12015 | ecosystem: Environmental > Aquatic > Marine > Intertidal zone | place: USA...
CGCCGGGAGGGGAGCCTTCGGAATCGATTACGAAAGTGTGAACGCTCACAGCCCAAACGCCGCCGGCTCTAGTTACCATAGTTGCAAATAATGCCAGAGCGCCAGTCGCCATCGCAATTCCGGCCCACATGTGGTCAGATGTTTTACCAGGTCTTGTTCTGAGGTGAAGTAATAGGACTAAACTAATCCATGGGAGTAGTGAGCCAGTCTCCACTGGATCCCATGCCCAATATCCCCCCCAGTCTAGTATTAAGTAAGCCCAAAGTCCTCCAAGGCCAATGCCTAGAGTAGAGAAAAAGAATGCAGGTCTTGCAACTTGAATCAAACTATCTTTTACTCCCTCACTTGATGTCATCAAGGATGTAATTGCTATAATTGCTAGCGTTATACACAACGAGTATGCAAGGAATATGAGAGGTGGGTGAATAATCATCAAATCTGTTTGTAATAGTTCATTTAATCCAGGTCCAGCGGACTCTGCTTCCTTGAATGGCTGTAATATCCAAGCTACCAGTAGTAGGGTTAATGCAAAACCATTCATCATTCGAACCCTCATTAGGTGAGTTTCTTCATTTTCACCAGACAATGGATTACGCCAGATTGTAGTCAAAAGAGCCATCCACGCCGCCCATAGTAAGATTGGCCCCTCTCTTGCAGCCCAAGTTGCTGCAAAGCGATACTTCAGTGGTAAATCCTCGCCGCCATACCATGCTACCAAATGTATCGAATTGTAATCCATGGTGAACATTGCAGCCAAGACAAAAAATGGTAAAGCCAGAATCCATGTAATTCTAGCGTCTGGTTTGTATGTCAGCCATGCTGCTGTCACTACAGCAAGAGGCATCAATAGAGACTCCATCGATTCACCAACCGAAATGCTTAGCTCTAGAATAACCGAATGAAAGTAATACGCTGATTACTCCTTTAGTATACAGGATAGGGTGTCTAACTAACAACTTCGTGCCAATCCAGATTTTGTCTAATGGAGACATTGAACCTAACTCTTCAGGCAAGCAGTGCGCCATATTCGAGAGCTCCTGGTCAGATAATTCATAGAGTGATGTTTTGCCCTTGAGAATTTTATGATATGGCGGGAATTTCTTTTTCCATGCTTTTACATAAGGTTGCATGTTTTTGTCAGAAAGATCGCCATTGTTAATCGCTTTAGAGATAGTTTGAGCAGCTTCTCTTCCTGACCACAGTGCGAGGTGCGAGCCTCCTTCGAATAGAGGCGAAGTAAACCCAGCAGCATCCCCTACTAGTATCAACCCGTCCCCAGTTGTAATTTCTCGAGGCCCAGAGATTGGGATTGTGCCTCCGAATGGTTTTGGTTTACTACCTGGTTTTCTCCATTCAGGATTCTGAACCCCTTTGCCTTTCAAGTAAGTATCTTCGACGAATTTGTCAAGATATTTGATGGCTCCTTTTTTGTCGGTTGTAACAAGTCCGACATTCGCTCTACCGCCTTTCTTAGGAATCATCCACACATATCCATGTGGTGAATATTCTGGCCATAGATAGAAATCAAGGTATCCATCATTTTCAACTTCTGTCATCTCGTATTGGAAGCCTGCAATGACTTCAACTTCTGTACCCATGTTGAGCAATTTAGTGGCTGCCCCAGTCACGCCCGAGGCGTCAATTACCGCTTTACATTCAATTGGAAATTCATTTCCTTTACCATCAATTTTCCAATTAAGAAATTCATTTTCGCTATTGTAAACTCGTTCCATAGAAGTTACTCTATGAGATAGGTGTAAACTAGCGCCTGCTTTAACTGATTCATCACACAACCATTGTTCGAATTTATGCTTCTCTAAAACGTATCCTTTTTCGGTTAACAACTTAGCAGTTCCATCAGGAAAAATCACTCTGATTCCTTTACAATCTAGAGCAATAACATCCTCTGGTAATTCCAGATCTAAATTGTCTATAGCCATTTGAGATAGGCACTCGCCGCAATGAACAGGCACCCCTACTTCGGGGTCAGCTTCTACTATCATAGTACTGAGCCCTGCTCGAGCAGAGTGTAAGGCGGCAGAACCCCCCCCTGGCCCGGCTCCGATTACCAGGACATCACAACTCGCCATGCCTCCCCGTAGGGGAGGCGGGACTTCAATGAGTCGGCGTAGAACAAGTATTCATGAGCAATGTCGCCCAGGAACTGACATGGCCTGGCGTAATATGACTCGTTGGCTTGCCCATTTGGAGAAGGAAGGCGAGTTACTGCGCATCAGCGAACCGGTTGATGTCGAACTTGAAGCGGGTGCTATTGCAGATCGTCTGGTCAAATCAGGGGGGAAGGCGGTTATTTTCGAAAAACCGCGCCTTCCCAACGGCGAAATCAGTGAAATACCACTTGCAATGAATCTGTTTGGATCTCACGATAGAACTCTTCGAGCACTTGGTGCATCGCATCCAACTGAAGTTGGCGACAGGCTTGTTGCATTGATGAAGCCAGACATTGGAGGTATTGTCAAAAAGCCATGGACTGGTTTGCCTCTGCTAAGGGACGCAATTTCAATGCCTCCAAAAAAAGTATGGAAAGGGTCTTGCCAAAGGGTAAAAATGGAATTAGATGTAACCAAATTGCCCATCCCGAAGACATGGCCAATGGATGGAGGGCGTTACATCACCCTACCTCTTGTAGTGACTAAAGACCCAAAATCAGGCGAACATAATCTCGGAATGTATCGTGGACAAATATTCGGCCCCAAGGAAGTCGGACTGCATTGGCAGATTCACAAACACGGAGCAGACCATGCTGCAGCATGGCCAGATGGCAAGATGCCAGTTGCAATTTGTATAGGCGGGCCTCCAGAACTAATTTTTTCAGCAATAGCTCCACTACCAGATAATTTGGAAGAATACATGTTTGCCGGGTTCCTTGGCAAGAGGAGGCTTAGAATCACTAAAGCGCTAACTCAAGATCTGATGGTTCCTGCTGATGCAGACGTTGTGATCGAGGGTTGGGTTGATGCAACTAAGACAAGAACCGAAGGTCCATTTGGTGACCACTTTGGATTTTATTCGCTTACTGGGCAGTATCCGGTGTTGAACGTAACTGCAGTCACTAGGAGGAAAAATGCGGTATTGCCTGCCACCATAGTCGGCCAACCTCCTATGGAAGATGGATATTTGGGAGAGGCAATCGGAAAGCAATTCAGACCGATACTATCGTTCCAACATCGAGATGTATTAGACTTACATCTACCACTCGAAACAGGTTTTCATAATCTTGCCATAGTAAAGAGTAAGCAAAGGTATCCTCGACAAGCACGGAAAACCTGTCTTGGGTTACTTGGGGCTGGGCAAATGATGTTCCTAAAAATCTTAATTGCTACGGATGAAAACCCTAGTGATTTAGAATCTTTGTTAGACGTTCTAAATGACAGAGTTGATCCAAATTCAGATATCACAATCATCGAGGGAATGGTCAGTGATTCTTTGGAACCTGCATCGACATTCGAAAATGTTCACTCGAAATTGATTATCGATGCTACCAAATTGGTAACTGCAGATCCTAGAAGCGGTGACCCCCTTGAAGGCTCGTTCGTAGAGGATTGCCCACCTTGGCGTAAAGGCGAAGAAGATGCTCCTGGAATAAGCGAATCTCTGGTTGCTGAAATCAAAGAATTAGACGGTGTTGAAGACGCTCTTTTGCTGAGAAATTCGATGCTAATTGTTACTGTTGAAATCGAAGGTAGGCCCGATCCACGCACAGGCGCACAATGGCCTAATGAGATAGATGCTGAGGCCCAAAGGAATAAAATAAACCAATTGCGGAATTCAATTTGGCAATTGGACTCGAAAAATAGCCTCCGATGGTTATTTGTCACAGATAATGACCTTGATTTACATGGAGAAGGCGTCAATCGCAGACTCCTCTGGCAACTGACTTCACGCTTCGCAGTCGAACGTGATTTCATTGTAGAAAATGGGCGTATATTCTGGGATGCTACAACTCCGATTCCTTCTAATGATGGTCCGACTCCGGTAAGACGTTGGCCAGCGATAACCATGCATGATCCTGAAACTCTCCAATCTATTGAGAGGTTCAATCTGCCGCCTTGGCCAGACAATTTGGTGATGTGAGTGGACCTCAAACAGATTGCATCGTTCGTTAAAATCGAGCACACTTTGTTCAGTTTACCCTTCGTTTTTATCGGCGCATATATGGCAGGTGATCCAACCTATTCGCAACTGATTTGGATTTTAGTTGCAGCTGTTGGGGCACGAGGTTTGGCAATGGGCCTCAATCGTATAATTGACAGAGAAATTGATGCGGCCAACCCAAGAACAGCAGGAAGGCATCTTGCATCTGGAGCGATGTCTCTCCAAACCGCATGGACTCTGTGTGGTGTATTCTTACTGATGCTTGTAGGCGGGGCTTGGATGCTCAATCCCCTCTGTTTGTATTTATCTCCGATTCCAGTTGCAGCATTTGTTGTCTACCCATATCTCAAAAGATATACTTGGTTATGCCATTGGTGGCTTGGTTGCTGTCTAGCATTAGCCCCAGCGGGCGCGTGGGTAGCGATAACTGGTGAAATTTCTTCGAACTCTTGGTATCCAGACTTGTTGTATGTGTCATTGGGAGTTTTAGTTTGGATTGCAGCATTTGACCTAGGTTATGCACAAATGGATATCGAAAGTGACAAACAGAATAGTGTAAATTCATTCCCTGCAAGGTTCTCACCTCCTGTAACTATGGCTGTAATGCTTCTATCCACTCCGATATGGGCAGCTGCGTTTTCGGTAGTTTCAATTGTAGGTGCGATTATTTCGTTGGTTCTAGTCCTTGTAGTCTTATCTGCATCAGGGTCTCAATTCCAAAACTGGTGGTTTAGGGCCCATGTTTCTACAGGTTGGATTCTTCTGATCGGAATGCAACTTTCATAGAGCGGCGACACTCCCCTTTGTGCATGAATCCAATTGTCATGTCCTTACTTGAATTCAACCAAGCCTTTGAAATTCCACGTCTAGAAAGCCCTGGTCTGGGCCCTAATGAGTTAATTGAGTTGAGAATAAAACTCCTGATGGAAGAAGTTCAAGAGTATGCAGAAGCTGCGAGATCCGGCGACTTAGTCGAAGTTCTAGATGCATTGGCAGATATTGGTTATATTCTTGCTGGGACAATTATTAATCATGGAATGCAAGATATTTACGACGATGCATTCAATGAGGTACACCGTTCTAATATGGCTAAATTAGTCGATGGTAAAGTTATCAGAAGAGAAGATGGCAAGGTCCTGAAACCAGAAGGATGGCAGCCACCTCAACTTGCTCAGTTCCTCCAGTGAGTTATTCAGTAAGTGCCCTCCTTCGGAGGGCATGCGCACTGCTCTAGTTACGGGGGGTGGCCGCGGAATCGGGGCTGCAATCTCAAAACGTCTTGCTAAAGATGGCTATCGCATACTACTGACCTACTGTAACGCGTCTAAGCCTGCAGAAATGATTGTGGATGAAATTAGAGATTCAGGAATAGATGCCGTGGCGGCTAATTGTGACGTCACTGATGCTAGAGAAGTAGCTCTGCTAGCAACTCACCCCTGGGTAATCGAAGGAATCGATGTTCTTGTTCTCAATCATGGACGGTATGATCGTATCGATGCTAAAGAATTGAATATCAATCACCTAAGGCGCACAATGTCTACTAATTTTGAAGGTGCTTTTTTGGTATGGGATTCAGTAAAGAATCAACTTTCCAGCGATGCTAGAATCTGTGTCATTGGCAGTCAGCTCGGAACTAGGGGCTCATCACACGGAGCTGATTATTCTGCATCGAAAGCTGCACTTGCTACATGGGCTCGGTCATTGGCTCAATCTTTAGCGCCCGAAGGTAAGAGGGTTAATATCGTCGCCCCCGGTTTTGTTGATACAGATATCTTGGCCGGAGATAGTCCCGAAAAGAGATCTAGTCGCGAGGAAGAAGTGCCTCTAAAAAGAATCGGAACTCCCGAGGATATCGCTGGAACAGTGTCGTTCCTAGTAGGTAAAGAATCGAATTATATCACTGGTGCAGTGATACATGTTAACGGCGGTTTATACCTGCCTTGATGGTGAGAATATGAGTGATCCCTTCGACATATCGAAGGCCCTTGAAGGGGCAGTGAAAGACAAGCTTTCACCAGACGTCGCTCGCTTCCAAATCCACTCAAAACATGACCCTGCAGGTGACCAAGAAAAAGCAATTGAAAAATTAGTTTCTCAATTGGAAAATGCGCAAGAGAGATGTGTACTTTTAGGCGTTACTGGATCCGGTAAAACATTCGCAATGGCGCACTTGATTGAGAGGCTGAATATACCGACTTTAATCATGAGTCACAACAAAACATTAGCCCGCCAATTATACCAAGAAATGGCAGGATTATTTCCTGAAAACCGGGTAGAATATTTCGTTTCTCATTACGACTATTATCAGCCAGAAGCCTATCTCCCTAAGCGTGACTTGTATATCGACAAAGAATTGTCAATAAATGAGAGAATCGAACAGGAAAGGTTCGCCACAGTTGCTAGTCTAGTTAGCAGGCCAGATTGTGTAGTTGTATCCTCTGTATCGTGCATCTATGGTCTGAACGCTCCAGAAACATTCCTCGCCTACCATTGTAGAATTCATGTTAATCAAGAAATTGAGCCAATAGATTTGATACGTGAGTTAGTTGCATTACAATACAATAGAACGACTACAGATCTACAACGAGGCGATGTTCGGTTACGAGGGGAGAATCTCGACGTCTGGATGCCAAGCCGTGACGACCCGTTACGAATTAGATTTGGATTCGAGGGAGTGGAGCACATTCAGATTTGTGACCCGGTCACCTGGGAGATACTTGACGAATTAGAAGAAGCATGGATTCATCCAAAGGAATTTTTCATGGTATCACCGGAGAGGTTCGAAACAGCGTTGGAGAATATCGAGACCGAGTTGGATGGCCGGATTGCCGAGTTAAAGAGTCAAAATCAGGAAATCGAAGCAAATCGACTAGAACAAAGAACCAGATATGATTTAGAGATGCTTCGTGAAATAGGCCATTGCACTGCTGTTGAAAACTATTCTATGCATTTTGACGGTAGAGAGCACGGCGAGCGCCCTTACTGCCTGCTTGACTTCTTTGCAGCAGCAGCCAAGCAATTCCACGGAAACCCAGACAAGTTCCTTGTAATCATGGATGAATCTCACGTAACATTGCCACAGGTTGGAGGCATGTATGGTGGCGATAGAAGTCGTAAATTAAATTTGATTGAACATGGTTTCAGATTGCCGTCGGCTGCAGACAACCGACCACTAAAAATCAATGAATTCCAGAGTCTTATTCCGCAGATGGTCTACGTCAGCGCAACACCTGGTGAAAGGGAGTTGTTGCATCTTTGTGAGACAACTGGTCAAGACCCACCTATGGGGCTGCGGCATGTTGCAGGCGGAGGTGGTGTCGATGAGCCAGAGTATGCAAAAAAGCACCCTGATTCAGAGAGTATGTATGACATGCTCCAGATGATTGAAGACATTCCTCGTATGGAGCTAAGGCCTACAGGATTACTAGATCCTACTATCGAAGTACGGGGCACTGAAGGGCAGGTTGCAGACCTTTTATCTGAAATAAATGCGAGAATAAAAATTGGCGAACGAACATTGGTTACAGTATTGACAATAAAATTCGCAGAAGAAGTCGCTCAATATCTCAACAAGATGGGCATTAAGGCTCATCATTTACATTCAGAAATCGATACTATTGAAAGAACTGAAATCCTTAATGCGCTTAGAATTGGACATATCGATGCAATAGTGGGAATAAATCTCTTGAGGGAAGGTTTGGATATTCCCGAGGTGAGTCTAGTTGCAATTTTCGATGCAGATAGACAAGGCTTCCTTCGAAATGAAAGAAGCCTGTTGCAAACAATAGGTAGGGCAGCTCGCAACTCTAGCGGTAAAGTGATTCTTTATGCCGATTCAATGAGTCCTCCAATGACCGCTTCAATACGTCAAACCTTGGAGAGAAGGCAGAGACAAAGCGCACATAATGAGAAGCATGGAATTATTCCAACTACTATACAAAAAGAACTTCCAAAGATGGGTAGCGATGTTGATGAATTAATCGCTGGGACTTCTGGTGGCAAGAGATTGGTAGGCTCAAAAGGCGGTAGAAAGAGCGGCGATTGGGCGAGTAATCTGAAGGTCGGTGCGGGGCAATGGGCCTCTTCGAATTCGGTTAGTAGCAACATTTCCCAACCAATTGAAGAAATTGATTATTCAATTGAAGAATTAAAAGAGATGATGCAACAAGCAGCCCTAGAACTAGACTTCGAGCGAGCAGCCATGCTGCGTGACAAGATTCTAGAAATTGAATCCTCATGACATAGTCATGGTTTCATATGCGAAAGCCTCACGCATACAATCATGGCAATAGACCCAGAATCATTTGACAAGCCTGTCAAAGATTATGATTTTGCGACTCTAAGTGATCCAAAATCACTGATTGACCAGATGGCTGATGCCGGTGGTTTCACTGCAACAAAGTTGGCATATGCTAGAGACATTCTGAAAGACATGCGTTCTGAAATAAATGCTGTTGATGGTGACTCAAGCAAAGTGACAAACTGGCTTTCATTCCCGGCATGTCTTTGCGCTACAGGAACAAGAGGATTCTTTGTCGAAGCGATCAAGACAAAAATGTTCAATGTAGTCTCGACCACCTGTGGAATGTTGGATCACGACATAGCAAGGGCATACAAGCACTACTACCATGGCGCATTCGAATTAGATGATATTGAACTGGGAGAGCATCAACTGATGAGGCTTGGTAACGTAATCGTTCCAAATTCAAGTTATGGAGAAATTATCGAAGCTGTGGTAATGCCTGTATTGGAAGATATTCGTAATGATAGACTTGCAGAAACCGGTAAAGAAGGCGCAGACGCTTGGCTGGGCTTCGGTTCAATTCACCTAGTATGGGAGTTAGGTAAGCGAATTGGGACTCCGGATTCACTAATTTATTGGGCTTACAAAAACAAGGTACCTGTTTGTATTCCAGGTATTACCGACGGTAGTATTGGAGCGCAGTTATTCATGTTCAGGCAAAAATATCGTGATTTCCATATCGACACGCTTGCAGACGAGCAAGTCATGAGCGATTTGACTTGGGATGTTGAGAAATCTAATGCACTGATGGTTGGCGGGGGTATATCCAAGCATCACGTAATATGGTGGAATCAATACCGTGGAGGCTTAGATTCTGCGATTTACATTACTACTGCTCCAGAGCACGACGGTAGTTTGTCTGGTGCACGTTTGAGAGAGGCGATTAGTTGGGGTAAAATGCGTCCAGAGGCGCCTAATGTCTGTGTTGAAGGTGACGCTTCAGTACTACTCCCTCTTCTTGGTAGTGATTTATTCGGTGAGTGAAATGAGAACAATCTTTCTGGCTTTATTGATGGTTAGCGCATCACTGGCAGGCTGTTTTGGTGATGATGAAGTAGAAGAAGAAATTGTAGCATCAAAGGTTTGGGACTTTGAAAAGCCGGAACTAACTTGGTATCATTTTGATGATGCGGAAGATGCCTGGGGTAACGAAGAATTCGAATTCACTGGACGTAATGTCCCTTACGAGGCTGTTGGCTCGTACTATGGCATTGGTATGTCAACATTTGAACCAACGATGGGTATTACTCAAAGTGATATGATGATGATGAGCTCCTACGGCAATGGGCCAGCAGGCTCTACAGCCATCATTTCTTGTGACCTAATTGGAATGCATGATGTTTTGGATTACAGTTGTGAAAATATCTATGACCCATTCCTGCCAATTGCCAATTCTAACGATCCTTACATCTATGTCGACCCATGGACAAGTAGAATCATGAAATTCGACATGCATGCTCTATTGGGTATGACAGTTGAGTGGTCGGATGATGAAGGAGCAAGTTGGAATGGCCCTAGTGTGGCTACACAAATTTACTCCGTTCAAGACCACCAGACGATTGCTAGTAGTAACATGCCAGCATTACTGCACCCAACAACCTGGATGTTCTGTATCAATGGAAATGCACCTCACCCTCTATGCTCATCAAGCCAAGATGGAGGAGCAACTTGGGGTCCTGAAACCTCAGGTGCTCCAGTTACATGCAACTCAGGCGGTCTTTCTGCTCACCTAGTGGGTAGTGTTGATGGAAACTTCTACCGAGGCAACAAGGGATGCTCTGGAGATGGATATTCTGTATTTAGAACCACAAACGCTGGAATTAGTTGGACTGAGCATGTTTTACCTACTACAGAAACCGGTATAGCGGATACTTGGAATGCTGAAGAAGCTCAAGTCGAAGTCGATAGTGAAGGAAACGTCCATGCTATGTGGATGGGCTTAGACAATATGCCTTACTGGTCCTATTCTGTTGACCAAGGTGACACTTGGTCTAATGCTACAATGATCGCTCCCCCAATCAATCTCTCAGGTACTGGATTCCCAGTAGTTGTAGCAGGTGATGCTGGAACTGTAGCATTCGGTTACGTGGGTGAGACTGAAGGAGATGAAGAAACCTGGAATGCTTACCTAACCTATGCAACCGATGCTTTCAGTGGTAATCCATTATTCACAACAGTTCAATTGAATGGAAATGATGACCCAATCGATATCGTGACAGATTGTGGATACAACCGATGCGGAGGGCTTGGTGACTTCTTAGACATCAGAGTCGATGCATATGGTAGAACTTGGTTCTCCCTATCCCACAACATAGCAGATATGGGAATCTTTGGAACAATCAGTTCAGGCCCAAGTCTACGTGGAGAGGCTATCACTATGCTTCCGGAAATGCCACTAGGTGGCCAACAGACCCTCTGAACAGATATCAATTGACAATCCATGTGCATTTCATTGTAGATGATGCATAAATCATGTCATCTTCCAAATCTTGGTATTGGTATTCGTCTATTACGTCACAAGTTTGTCTGCCGTATTTTACGGGGCTTGATGCATGTATTTGGTTAGAGATTTCACGTGCGTATTCTAACAAATTCGCTATAATTACAGACTCTTCAGTATCAATCTCGAACCATTGTGATTCAACTCCAATTTCACAATTTAGCACCTGTATGGTGTTAGTTGATTGATCGACGCATTCAATTGTACTGTTTGCTCGAGTTCTAGAAATGTCTTCGAGCATCTGTTCCGTTATCGTACTCTCTACTGGATAATCCCCTGTAGGCAGAGGAACTTCACAATGGTATTTCGTTGTGTGGTCATAGGTCTGGCGAATATTTGGTTCAATCAATATGCGGTCAAACCAACATACGGCGTCATCTAAATTTTCTAAATCACAATCAAAACAATCATCGCCAGAATTTGTGGCGATACTACGCATTAAATCATCCAATTGGATGTTAAAGTCAGACCAAGATTTGATTGTTGTATCATACTCTGAACTGTTGTGATGTAAGGTTCCAATACATCTGAATCTTGTCAAAGTTGTTCTGATATTCATATCGCACTCAGCATCATATCCATATCGTGATTCTCTAATTCTGTTTTCCATGTATTCCGGCTCTACCAAATCAAGCTGTTCGACAGGATGATACTCTACTTCTGCAGGGCCATATGTTGACAGTAGTAACAACATTTCATCAATGTGTGCTTGGTAATCTGCCTCCAAATTAGGTTGAAGTAGAAGTTGTTCAACTTCGTTATCATAACAATCGACGTCGTTGAGATATATGCATTCCATCATATTTCGAACTGTTATGTCCTGGTATTGAATCAAGAAATCAATCAATAAATTTGCATATCGGTAATATTTGAAGCCAGAATTGTAAGATGATTCTGTAATCTGAGATACAGAGAGTCTTGATGCTCCATCATTGTTTATCAGTTGCATAATAATTTGACGTAATTCAACCCCATCTCGATTTGTGCTGCCTGCTAAATATTCAGCCAACCCTTCATTGAACCAAGTTAATCGATTCTCATCATAGAACTCTCCATCTCCCCAGTTTCCATGCACTAGATGCCTACCAACAAGGTAGTGGGAATATTCGTGCTTTACTAATTCTTCAAGAGTGTATATGCTTTCACTGGGTTCTCTTTGGAATGTGAAGAATTTCCCCCATTGTTCGATATATATTCCTCCGTTATTGGAACTTGTACCGTACAGCAAAGGTTGGTATTGCCTGTAATCTTCCTTTGTGCCATAGATTATCATTGTCAAACGGTAATTTGGATCATTAGTCACCGGTTGCTTTGATTCTGAAAGTCTGAAGAATTGTGAAGCAACTTCCTTTACCGCATAATACAATGGTTCAATCTCATCAATTTCTAATGATGTCTTTATCTCTATTCTGCCATTATCATAATAGAAGACATTGGGGAATAATTGTGCTTCAATGCCGGATAGTAAACCATCGAGTGAATACTGTCCTTCAGGATTAATACAATCAGCACCGTAGAACGATTCATGAACATTCAATGCCCACAAGAGTGGTAGATTGTAATCTGATTCATCGTAGTGGTGGTTTTCAGCGGCTACAACATATTCGCAACCTAAATCGTACAGAACAGGGGCATCTGTGTAAGCTATTCGAGCCAGAGTCCATATCGCCCAATTCACAGTCCAGACATCATCATTTGGGATTAGAATATCACCAGTGTCTACCGATATTTCGGCAACTCTCTCCAGCAGATCTAGTAGCCCTTCATGAGCATTGAATTCTGGCCTGTCCACGGTTCGGGAAATAGCGTAAAGAACTGAATATACTGTCGAGCCAGAATAATAGTGGTCCATTGTTGATTGGACAATAAATGTGTCAAGCACTGTTTGGAATAGAGGAATGAATGTGTGGGCAAAATCAGCGGTATCGGCTAGAATTACAAGTTGTCTAAGAATTTTCCTTGCTTCATCGCCTTCGTCAAGAACATGAATAGATTCCTTAAGAGCAGTTGCTGCTAGATATGTTGCATCAAATGTTACTGGTTGGAATGAAACACTGCTTTGATAGTACTCCTGATACCAAGAAACTCTCAAGAAGAATAGTAATTGATGAATTCCTTGAGTATTGTCTCCCTGGTAGTTTTCTGATAGAGTGATTAACTCATCAGCGATATACTGCATATTTGCATCCGTCATTACAGCTCCAACTTCTGAATTAAATGTCCAAAAATAGTAGATACATGAATCGGTTGAAGCGACTAGGTATTCTACTAATTCCTCTGCATTTAGACCACCTAGGTCTGCAGAGGAACAGGAACGACCACTGGTGCTCGTACCCATGGAGCCAATCATATCTGGGAATTCAGGAGGATGCAGTTCTGTAGTCTCATTAGTTTTGACTCCAGAGGGCGTATGGCCTTCGTCAACAGAGTGTTCATGTACTGCAAATTCGATAGGTGCTAATGGTGATAAATCGACTCCATAGACTGATTCAACATTACATTCACTTATATTGGCAATTCCTCCAGAACAAGCCGCAAAAACTTCTTCTCGTGAATCGTCAATCTTGGTCTCTTCTTCCTCTTCGTCCTTCTCTTCTTCTTCAGATGAAATACATCCTGCTAATGTAGATAGTAAAAATATTGTAACCAATGTAACCGACTTAAGTTTACTCATGTCTATTCCAATTCACAATATCGCATAAATGAATCGTACTGATACTATCATCTGCGACGCTTCTGACTTCGCTGAGCACGTGCCTGTGCTGCTCGTGCCTTATTGGAGCCTTTACGCTGTGAACGTGCTCTCTTGTCTCCAACCTTTGGTCCTCGCTTCTGAGCTTCTTTCTCATTATTGCGCTGATCTTTTTGCATTTGCCTCCATTGGCCACCAATAAGTTGGAGAATCTCTTCTTTAGTAGACGCTCCAATTGATTCGTTTGCTCCTTTCTTAGAAACCCAAAGGCGACCTTCTTTGCTATGAGGTCGATTTGGATGAGAAATTCTCTCGTCGCGCTTAATCTTCCTAAGACCTAGAGCTCTAGATGCAATAAATAGCCCTTCAAGGTCAGGTTTTAGCACACTAGAATCACGTGGAACACGGCGACCACTACGGCGACTAGACTTGGCATTGAAGTAACCAGGCCAGACTGCGATGCGGTCAGGATTGTGGTCCATGTCAACCCCTCAGTGGGTGGTTGGTTTTGAACCCATTCAAAGGACGACCCCGTTCAGAACACCATCGTGTCCTGGACGAGAAGTAATCTTGACTTGTCCTTTATCGGTCTCAACGACTGCACCCTTGGTTAGGATGTTACGACGAATGTAGTTTGGATTTGCGTCATTCTTGATGACGTTGGTGATTGTTGCAACTGAAGACTTCCCATCCTTTCCGTTAACAGTGCAACGGTTGTCGGATAGAACACGAACAAGTGTGTTTCCACCGGTCTTACGGTAGATTTTACGCTTTGGTTCTCCGATGAGAGCAAATTGCTTCTCAGAGGAAATTTCAGTGCTGCGCTTTCCACGAGAAGGAACGCGACGTCCACCAGTTGACTTACGACGAGAGATTCCGTGCCACTGTGCCATATTATTGTCTCCAGCGCCCCGGCGACCATCCGTTCATATTTGAAGGGTATGCATCAAATACAGTCTGCTGACTGAGTGTCAATACAGGCCCCATCGACGTACAGAGAGGCTATGACCGCATCTCCAGCCACTAATGGCCCAACTCCGGCAGGCGTCCCAGTAAACAATACATCACCCTTCATTATTGGAGCCCAATTAGACAATTTATCGATTAATTCTCGAGGAGTCCAACTCATTTCTACTAGGGAACCTCTTTGAACCTCATTTCCATTGATTTTTAAGGTATATTCCGCATTAGGATTGTATTTGACCCAGTCTCCGATTACTGAGCTACCAGTGAATGCTTTGGCTTCAGCCCAAGGAAGGCCGCCTGCTTTGAGCCGATCTTGCACACTTCTCTTTGTAAGGTCCAGGCCTAATGCCATCTCTGTTGGCATTAGATCATCTCCTAATTTCAAAACAAGTTCAATCTCGTGATGAACGTCCCCCCCGCAAGTATCTATCTCGCCAAAACTAACGATACTGGAGGTTGATTTCAAGAAAAAGACTGGTTCTTGAGGAATTGGATTGCCTAACTCCTCTGCGTGTTTAGGGTAAGTTCGGATGGCACACCATACGTCCATGCTAATCCGAAGAGTGTCAAGCACATCAAACCGAAGGGTCAAACCTGAGAATCCCTAGGCCTGTGTATGGCCAAGGACTGGCAAATCAAGAAGAGGCGACCTGTTCGGAGGAAGAACATCGCTCCGCTTCTCAAAGACTTGGAAGATGCTTTGGGAATCGATTTGGCAGTAGATGGAGCGTTTTTAGAAATGGCTGATTATGGCCCATGGAAGATGGTTCTAGTGGATAGAGTGCCATTGGCAGTTGAATTGATGAGCCCTAGCGATGAAAGAGTTGTATTCTTGACGTTACGAGGTTTTCTCTCATACCCCTGCGAAAAGAGATTCGTTGAGGTCGACCATGGTGCAATACCCTTCTTGATGAAAGGAGCCGACTGTATGGTTGCTGGAATTCATTCAGCAGACGAAGATATCGCTGAAGGAGACTTAGTATGGGTTCGTGACCAAACTCATAAACGGCCTCTGGCCATAGGATGGGCTACCAAGGATGGGGCATCCCTCATTACTCAGTTAAAGGGTAAGGGGCTAAAGAATATACATTGGGTTGGTGACGAATTATGGGAGATGGAGTTATGAAAACCAGAGTAATAGTTTGTATTTTGATGAGTTTGTCATTAATCCATTCAGCATCTGCTGCCGATATGGAAGGTGGAGTAAATGTCGAACCTGTTGTTGAAGATACTATTTTCAACGCAATAACCCATACTGAAACTACTCACGATTTAGAAGATTGGGAAATCTCAATGACGCTAAATGATGCTTCTTACAACAATAATACTACTTTCTCTCTGATTACTCAAATTTGTAACAATGATGGTGTTTGCCTACCTCCTGAAGAGGCGACTATCTTTACTGACGATGATAGAACATTTACATCTGCAGTTACTACAATCGAAGACCATACTTACGTCAATTGGAGAGTCAAAGCTACTTACTCTGAAGACAATGATACGACAGAAATGTTTCCATCATCTGGATTCTACAAGACTTGGTCTGATTGTTGGTTAAACGATGGTGAGTGGGGCGGCGATGGATGTCCCGAAAAGTCATCTGATGAATCAGATGACATGTCTGCATTAGGAATTATGGCAACAGCAGGAGCGATTACAATCGCTGCAATCATTCGCAACGAATGAATTCGACTAGCCTTTCAATGAAACGCTTTTGTTCGGGTCCAAAATCCGTTATTGTAACTGTAACTCCATCTGATTTTAATTCACCATTAAGGAAGCCTCTACGATCGATGTCCGAAGCGACCAAAGGTAAATTCTTAGCCGTTAAAACGAATAAAATACCTTCATCATTAATCTCGATATTCATTTCATCACATATTGATTGCTGAATCAATGCAAGCAATTCCTCGGGTGATTCGCCTCCTCCATATGCAGAAAGGAAACCAAGGTCGGTTTCATTCTGTTCAATTAGATGGTCTAATCCTCGCCCACTCATCTGAAAAACCTCACAATGGTGTCTGGATGAAATTCCAACCTACTACTTGCCCATTGGTTGCATCCATTGCTAGAGAAAGAGAATTGTCCCATTCTCCCGATTGCCATGAACGAGTTAGGTCTAGTGTTGTAGCACCAATATCTCCCGAATTTAGACTATTGAGCCAGTCGGTATAATCACCATCTGGAGTTACTATCAGATGGCCTATTCTTGTTGTCGAATGATATTCGCCGTTAGAATTGAAGAAACCATCATCACCAGTTAGCCTTGGATACCTCAAAGAATCGGATAAGTCTTGCTCGAGCATACTCAAATTAAGAGCTGAAGGAATGTCATTTCGGCTGTGGGCTACTGAATTGTCATAACTTCCATGTTGAATATATTGGCAGTTCTGATCGCTTGGAGTCCCATTTACGTCAATTAAAACCCAGCCTGAAGCAGGAGCATCGCTGACATAGGACAAATTCCATTGCGTCGCCCCTGTTGTTTGATTACTAGGGCCATCTCTTGCCCTCCAGATATAGCCACCATCATCCAAAGCTGAAGTAATCGCCACTGCTTCATCTACGAATCCGGAGTCGACACAATCAACAGCCATCTCTAGAGTGTGCTCTCTCATACTGCTATTATCTGGTAGATGTAAACCATTACTACCCCAATCTGATAGTTCTGAAGTTGTTGGAACATATGCCCCAGCATTTGGAACTGAAGAGTAACTTCGGCCCATATCAAGCAATTTGTCGCCGCGCTTCAGAGTATCTTGGGACATCTCCAATTTCAAACTCAGCGACCCTTCTGGCAGGACAATGTCTGCAAGTTGTTCACTGAAAGTTCCACAGGATGAGGTGTCCGCTTGATCCCCGGAGATTGTGACATCCACATTTTGCTTTACAGCCCAAGGTGAATTCTCATCAATCCACATGGTAATCCTCGCACTACCAAAGCAATTATCACGAATTTCGCGATGTTCTAGGGCGACTTTCCACATCTCTTCCCCGCCTACTTCGTCAGGGCCAATCACTTTCCACTCCCAACCTAAGTGGGTACCGTTGGCTCCTTCTTGAACCAGGGTAGTACCTAGCATGTCTCGAACCTCAATTGGTGATATAACAATCGCAACACCTGGTGCGACCTCTTCTAGCAAACCTAGAACACCTCCAAGTCCATATGACATCGTTGTGCCCTGGCTGTAATCTCCATCTAAATTTAGTTTCCAATCCGCTTGGGTAGAAATTATGTCTCTTTCTGATATCTCAGTCCAGGATTTCGTATTGAATTCTAAAGTTCCGCCAACTCCTGCTGCAATATCACTACACTCATTTGGTGACAAGATTTTATGCTTGTATCGAGATACTGTTAGTGAATCAAAGTCTCGTGTCTGTACTTTCTCAACTGCTAACCAATCCAATCCATAAGCACCTTTTGCTTGAACTGCACCCAGTAGTGTATCATCTGATTCAAATTCCAACTGATTGCTATTTCCTTCTGTAACCGAAGTTGTCCCTTTACCAGCGAATTCAAGTTGAAGGCGACAGATATCATCTTCATCTGTTTCGATGTTGTCGAGTACTAAGTCGATGTAACCCTCTGTTGCATCCAAGTCGCCATTCAGTACGGTGTACCCCATAGAGTCACCATAACGTAAATCATCTGCAGTGAAAGGCTGTAACTGATTGTTGGCATACCAATACCAACCTCCCGAAGCAACCAATATCGCTAAGATTACCGCAGCAATCTTCGGATCTTTGATCTGCTGCATAAGAGTCTGTGATGTATCAGGTAATTTATGCTCAGCTGAAGTCGGTTCAATCACGTCTTCAATAATTTCTGCTTCAATGAACTCAGCGACAAGGACCTCTTCCTCCTGCGGTTCCTCTATCTCTTCCTCAATATCCTCAACCTTTGGTAATGGAACTGTTTCAACTTCTTCTAGAGAAATTGAATCTTCGCTGAAAAGTAGGTTCAATCTATCGATTAAATCCGCTTTACGACCCGCTGCAGAGAGGCCGTTCTTTTTGCACATTTCCTTCAATTCGGCCACTGTGTGCGAGGAAGAGACATACGAACTAGGCTCACCCATCGAATAGTACGGGAACTTCACCCTCTTTCAAGGATGGGGCTAGATGTGGCCCTATAGGGCCATTCAAGCATCTTACTCAACATGCGGTACATATTGTCCTTCACTGAAAGTGTAAACAGTCTGATCGTAAGTTCCATCTGGTAACTTACGGAAATACCAACCGTCTCCTTGGTCTTCATAAACGCCTTGATCAGCAACTGGTGTTACGATTGTTTCAGGCTGAGGTTCTTCAACTACAGCGGGTGGGCCTTGAGGTCCAGCTGCAGGAGGACCTGTTGGACCTGATGGAGGCCCAGACGGCCCGGTAGGTGGACCTGATGGCCCGGTTGGAGGGCCACTAGGTCCTGCAATTATTTTCTCAGAAGAAGTCTGTGACAGAACCGCATCTTCGATAGAAGGTTCGATTTTAGGTTCGATTAGACTTTTGACGTATTTGCCGTTCTTTTGGGCTCCAATAAACGCAAACCCTGACAATGAAAGACATACGATTCCAACCAAGGCCAGCGGTAATTGAGTAGGATACATGTTGATTGTAGTTTCAACATTTATTCCTTCAAAATTCTGATTGTTGGAATTAACTACAATCTGAACGCAATAGATTCCCGGGTCAACATTGAATTCTATATCGTAACTTTGTGATTCAACGGGTTTGTCGATACTGTAGAAATTGTTGGGATGTGTCGAATTACCGTTTTGTAGTAATATTCTTTCTTTTCCAATCGAACCATCGGTTGAATCGCATCCTTGAGGGTTTTCTATCATGTACACATCTATACTTTGAACATCAGTAGGTACAGATTGCACTACAATCTCTATTTCAACAGCAATATCAGAAAATCCTTCACCAGGAGCATCCATGCCCCATACATCAATTGTCTTGTCAATCGAACCAATGCCTTCATCGACATAGAGAACTGTGCTCATAAATGGATATAGAGCAAATCCAAAGAATAGAGCTGCTAAACCGAGATACATGAACACATTCCATCGTGAACGCTTGAGAGCATCTTGACGCTCTTCGATAGTCAACTCCGGAACATCTTCCTCTTCAGAAACAACCATTGGTTCTTCTGCGACATCATCGGTCATGGTCGGCCCATCACTATTCAGAACTTGAATTAAGCGATTGCCGATTTTTAGCAAAGGACTGAAAAAGGTTAGGTTTTCATCTAGTAACATGACAACTAGACTTGCCGTATTGTCGCGAGGTCCGCGACTGTACAGTACAAGGCGTTTAGTTGAAGAAGCAAGATTGCGTGATGTCGACGTCGCGGTATTAGACCCGATGCAATTTTCATTGTTCGTTGCAAAGCAAGACATTGGCATTCTCCACGGAGGTCAAAAATTCGATTATGATGCAGTAATTCCAAGGATTGGCCACTCGATTACCAAACATGGGGTTTCGGTTTTGCGACACCTTGAGCAACTCGATGTTTGGACTGCCAATTCGAGTCAAGGTATTTTGCAAAGTAGAGATAAATTACATTCCTCTCAAATTCTAGCAAGAAATAGAATCCCAACTCCAAGAACTGCTTATGTTCGCGACATGAAGGACATAGAAAGAGCGATTGAAGCAGTTGGCGGCCTTCCGGCTGTAGTCAAGGTTACACAAGGAACTCAAGGGCAAGGTGTATTCCTGAGGCATACAATTCATGAAACACGCAATCTAGTTCAAGGCTTGTTGGTCACAGGTAAAGCCGTTCTGATTCAAGAATACATTGCGGAAAGTCACGGCAAGGATATTCGCGCACTCGTAGTAGGTGGCAAAGTTGTTGCAAGTATGAGAAGAAAGGCCAGAGGACGTGAATTCCGTTCCAACTATCACCTAAACGGAACTGTTGAAAAAGTGGATATTAGCGAAGAATATGCAGAAGTTGCATGTCGTGCAGCTAGAGTTCTAGGGCTTAATGTGGCAGGAGTGGATCTTCTCGAAGGTAATGAAGGCCCATTGGTCTTGGAAGTTAATTCATCGCCTGGGCTAGAAGGAATCGAAAAGGCTAGTGGAGTCAATGTTGCTGGAGCGATTATTGACAACGTATTGTCTGAATGTGATTTCAGTGAAGTAAACGTAGACCAATTATTGAAAACAATACCAGGTCAAGGTGTTCTTTCAGTACACTTGAGGAACCATCCACATCTAATCGGTTCCCCGATAAGTGAGATTTTCAAAGGAGAAATGCCTGTTTTCGCATTGTCCAGAGCAGGGGACCTGATTTGGAACCCCGAACCTGAATTGCAATTACGGTTCCGTGACTCATTGATTTGTTACGGAGACTTAGCGCAACTCAGAGCGAATATCAAGCGCACTCTTCTCGACATACCACCGGTTTCAAATGCTGAAACAGGCGAATCTGATGTTTAATGCAAACATGTAATACGTTCACTCGGCAACTGTTGCAGTGTGTATTACCACTGGTAGAACCGGGCGATCGTTTGAAGTGGTTTCCACTTGAGAGATTGTGGTTATGTGTTCACAACCCTCTGTAACTTCTCCGAAAACGGAATATTCGCCATCTAGATGCGAAGGGTTACTATCACCAGGTACTATGAAGAATTGCGAACCTGCAGAATTTGGAGCGTTGGTTCTCGCCATTGAAACCGTACAAGGAAGATGCTGAAGACCAAGGTCTGCTTCTAGAGGGACTGTCCAACTTACCTCTGATGAACAATCTGATTGATTTGCTTCTTGACCATTACAATAACCATACCAATTTGCAGCATAACCGCCGGTTCCATCATGATTCTGGAAGTCTCCACCTTGAATCATGAAATCATCGATTATTCTGTGGAAGGTGACATTATTGAAATTCCCTTCAATGGCATGTGTCTTGAAATTGTCAGCATGTAGTGGTACCAATTCGTCATACAGTGTGATTACGACAGTGTAGTAGGATTCAGCATCTTCGAAACTTGAACCATGGTATATTTCCAATGTAACCTCAGTGCCATCAGATAAATCAGGTTCGACCGGGTCGTCATTATCAAGACATCCTGGCGATGTCATCATCAAGATGCTCAAGATACAAACTCCGAATAAGCGCTTGTTAGTAACTAATCTCTCCATAGTTCACCGTATAACATCATGATATATCTTCTCAACGGTATAATCATTCGACAAATGATTTGGATAATCTATTCTTCTTCAAGATTGGATTTCCTATTTTTTATTCGCGGAATTACAATCCACAAGATTCCAATTATTCCTGTGTAAATCAAAACATATTCAATGACTGGGTTTTCGTCTAAGAATGGTTCAGTACATTCTGAAACTCCTCTCCACCAAGCCTCGTTCGGAATATCTTCACCGATGATGAAAGAGCTTCCTAGCAACGGAGTTGCAACTGTTACATTACGTTCAGCTCCTAATGTTGATACTAATTCCATTGGCTCATACCAGTGATGTAGGGCCAATTCATACTTAGAAATATGAATTGGAAGGATTACTGATGCATTTAGATCAATACCCGCTTGAATTACCTCTTCAGGCAACATGTGTACCTGCTGCCAAGCAACATTGTATTGTCCTGAATCTAAGAAGGCTAGGTCGAATGGACCATACCTTTCACTGATGTTTACAAACTCATCCATATAGCCTGTATCACCACTAAAATAGATGTTCTTTTCATTGAAATTGAATACCCAAGAACCCCATAATGTGCTGTGACTATCGCTCAAACCTCTGCCACTAAAATGACGAGCCGGAGTAAGTGCTGCTTGCAAATCCTCAGTGAGGTTTACTTCATCATACCAATCTAACTCCTGGATGTTTTCTTCATCAATTCCCCATTCCAATAAGTGGTTTTTAATTCCTAAAGGAACTAAGAATTCCGAATCTTCAAGTTCTTTTACAGTGCCCATATCCAGATGATCATAGTGGTCATGAGAAATGAAAACATAGTCTATTTTTGGTAAATCATCAAGACTGTATGAATTCTCATACGGGAAAGGTGCCGGCCCCATAGACAATGGTCCTGCTCCTGAATCGCTGAATACTGGATCTGTAATTATACTGATATTATTCGAGCGAATGAGAATAGTCGAATGCCCGAACCATGTTACACTAATTTGACCATCTTCTAAGTCGATTAACTCAAATTTCTCAGAAGGTAATTCCTCATTAGGCGACCTACAATCATCACTAACCAAGTAATCTCCTAACAAATCCCAAGTAGATACCTCGTCTGACTGCATAGTGGTTGGATTGATATTTTCAAAAACTCCATCCTCAAAATTTGGTGAATCATGCGAGGAAGGAGACGCCCCGAAATCTTCTGCAAAATTGATTACAATTGCTGTAGACAATACCAATAAAGCAACTAAAATTACTATTATGAATGAAAGTAATTTGAACTTTCTTTTGAAACTAGGTTTTGTGAAATCCTTTTCCTTTTTACTGAACAGTTTTGTTTTGGCTAGAAGTTTTACTGCGAGCCAAAATATTGCAATTATGACCAACAAAATGTTCAATGAACGCAAATTCT
>Ga0206677_10001306_pt1 | contig 23063 bp, 30 predicted proteins | sample M130m12015metaG_FD_155475 | JGI IMG/M metagenome (GOLD analysis project Ga0206677, IMG submission 155475) | Ammonia-oxidizing marine archaeal communities from Monterey Bay, California, United States - M1 30m 12015 | ecosystem: Environmental > Aquatic > Marine > Intertidal zone | place: USA...
TGTTCTGCTATCTTCCTTGTGAATTCCATTGGTTTACAGTTTCGCCATCTTCAACTGATGTTGTGTGTTTGCTTCTAGAAATGTTTCGATAAGTTTTTTAGTCATTCACTAATTTCTTTCGTCTATTTAATAGATTTCCAAAGTTGAGTAACTAATTTATCCTTAGTTAATCGTTTATCAAGTTCAATGCCATATACTCTGCCAACTTCTTCAAGTTTAGCTTTAGTCATGCTTGACAGTTCTTTTTTGTTCTTAAAAGACGGTTTTACTACTAGTGGTTTTGTTTCTATTTTCTTTTTAACTTCTTTAACTTCATCAGTTAGTACCAATGGTTTTTCAGAAGAAAAAATGCTTTTTATCCATTTTAACATAGTATTTCCTTTTATTGTTTACGTGTTTGAATCCAATCAGCTATACGTAATCGTCTTTCTGATCTAGCGGATTCGTCTTGTTGTGCAGTCATATATTTAATAACTGCGCCTTTTACTCCATCTGGAACATTGTCATGGTACTCTTCAGAGTCCATGTCATATACACTAATGTCTTTACCACCAAGTGGTCCCCCACCTTGATGATCATGTCCAGTATGGATTGTATTAGATTTTTTAGATTTAACTCCGCTTCCATCTGTGTCAGCATAATTTAATCTACCTTCTAAATCTAATACATCAACTTCTTTTGGATCTGCTTTTACTACACTTTTAAAAGAAGTTAAGTCACCTGCTTTACGCCCGCCGCCGGTAATAGTACCAGTGTTACGATATTCTACTTTGAAGTATTCACCGTTTGGCGCTCTTATATAATCTGTGTTTGGTGCATACAAATCTAATTCATTAATTTGTTGTTCGTTTTCTTTTGCAGCTTGAAAAATCTTTTCTTTTAATTTTGATGCATATATTGCTTTACGTGGCTGTTTTTGTCTAGGTCGTTCCGGTTGTCTATCTTGTCTATCTTGTTTCGGTTCACTTGGTTGTTTTGGTTGTGGTGGATCCATATGTGGACTAGGTGTAGGTTGACTTGGATTCTTTGATTGTGGTGGATCATCCTGTGGACTAGGCTGATTTGGAATATCATTTGGAACAATTTTTATTCCCTTTAATGATGGTGGTTGAGTTGGCTTATGATCGTGTCCATGGATGTGACGTCCAATATGTGGTAATTTACTTAACGCACCTCTAACACCTTTTGCTTTATCTTCAACAAATACTTGTACCATATCATCGCCATTACGTAGTCCGCCTCTTTTAACTTTTACGTTTTCTTTGCCATATTCTTTTTCAGCTTGTTCTGGAGACATACTAGTTTGTTTCCAACGCTTTTCTGATTCTGTAAATTCTGCACGGCTTATAAAGTCCTGAATTACATCAGCATCTAAACTTGTTAGTAGTTCGTGCATTACTTTTTGAATGCCATGCTTTTCAATCATATCGTATACAGGTTGTGTATAATAACCGCCTGCTTCAGACATCATATCTTCGTCTAATCCTTCTAACATTGGGTAATATTTTTTAACAATAGCATTACGTGCTTCTATTTCATCTGGATTAATATGCCCACGAGCATAATGATCTTTTTGAATTTGTGCCATTAATTTTTGTTCTTCTGGTGTGCCAAACTCATTTGCTAACGCAATACCGTTTTCTGTGTGGTAATTATTATCTTCGTTGTCTAAGTACTGCTGTTTATCAAACATATTATTTCACCTTCTTTTTTGCTTTGCTTAGTGCATTTTTGAAAAGATCTTTTGCTACTATTTGCAAATCATCTGTTCTCTTTTCGTCAAATTCCATACCTTCAGTAATTTCTGCGTCAGCATGAGCTTTATATTTGTATCTTGGATCGCCTGCTTTATATCTTTGGTATGCAACTGTGTTAAGTTCTTTATCTGCTGGTGTAACTATCATAGCGTCATGTTCTTCTTTTCTTGAACTTGATGCTTTTGCTACTTCTTCAACACCGTTTACGTTATCCCAAAAATCACCAGCTGCTTCGTGGCCTCCTAGTTGATCTCCGTATTCACTAACAAAATCATCTCTGTCCATGTCTTCTGCATTATCATGCAACATGTTTTTCATAGATCCTTCGTTCATATCTAATGCTCTAAAGTCATCATATGTTAAGTACATGTCTGTATCTGAATCATAATATGAACCTTCTTTTGGATCATAGTAAACTACTTTTCCTGATTTTGTAGGAAACGGTCCTTCTAATCCATCACGTGCTTGGTATTTGTCTGTATCCATTGGAGGTAAAATTGAATAACCTTCTTCCATATGTGGAGGGACTTCTGCATGTGAATGTGTGTTTAGTTCCATTCCTTCTGGTTCAACTTCGGCTTTCATGGCATTGTATTCAGTGTAACGACTCACTGCATCAATGTCTTTACTTGCTTGTGCTATTTTACTTGAAACCCATGGCTCTAAATCATCTCTATCGTCAATTATACCATGTAATTTAATAGCATCACGTGCTAGGAAATACAGTTGACTACGAGCCATAAACCCGTCATCATCGTCTGCATCTAATACGCCTTCGGCAACCATACCTACTGGAGTTTTATTTGTAATTTTTTTCTTCTTGCTTAGTTGCTCATCTACACTATCTAAATGTGCAACTGCACCATAGTGTCCTTCTTCTAATGATTCATATACATTACTTAATGATTCTTGTATATCTTTAAGCCAAGATATATCGCCACCTACTTCTGAAATAGCTCTTTCTAGTCTTCCACCTGCTGTAAATACTTTTTCCAATTTATTAATTTGGTCCATTGCTACAGTAAATGTATTGTCAATTTTATGTTCGCTCATAGTCGTTACCTTTTTTCAATGCCACGACTGTTCTTACCGCCGCGTTTTCTGATTGTTTCTAATTCTTTATATGTATTAGTAATTGCTGTAATAAATCCTTGAACTAATCCTTTATTAAGATTATATTCTACGTTATCCCAATTTCCCATTTTAGCCATCTCTGCCATTTCAGTGAACATACGTTCTACTTTAGTTTCCAAAGACTTTAGGTTCATTCTACCATATCCTTGCACTAATACTTCTGGATTATTAGGATCTTCTGGATTCTTAGAATAAATTTCTTCTTTTGCTAACTGAGATTCTCTCATCTTTTTATTACCTTTACTGGCTTGTTATAACCAACACTTTGCTTTTTAATTTTACCATCGCCTAAGTATCCTTTAGGATCAACTGCCTTACGTGCATCTTTTTTCTTAGTTCCTGGTGTCATAGGAAACGAAACGCTGGCAATATTACCATGCATTGTATCGCCGCCTTCGGCATCTTCGGTTATAATATCATATATTTTCATACAAGTATTTATCTAATTAATATCAAAAGGCTTAGTAATTAAGTGTTGCACTTATCAACTTAACGACATTCTCCCATGTTTTAGGAATATTCATTACTAAATGCATGCTATTATCCTTCCAACTGTGTGTTCTGTGTGTTTTACGTGTGTCTATGTAGTATACACCACCAGCTTTAATAGGCCATATACGTCCATCCATTTGCCATTCATATGCATCGTGTGTTACATTATTTGATATAAATGCACATACTCTAAATGTATCTCTTGTTAACATAGGTTGATCTTTGTGTGGTGGGAACCAACCTCCTGCTCCACTATTAACAATCATTGTACGTCCTAGAGGTTTCCAGTAATCTAGTAATGGATGTAAACTAGATAGATCTTTATATAACTGTGTAGGAACATTAAAGTCTAATTCACTAAGTTTACGACCTGTACGCCTACGTGCTTCTGGCATACTTAAACTATCCCAAGGCTTGTCACCTTCAAGTCCTACTAAGCACAACCCTTCTCTGTTGTTTACTACACCCTCACGTCTAAGATAAGGTACCCACTTATCATCATATTCTTTAATTTGTTTCTTAAACCAACCTAGATCAATTTCCCACTTCAAAGGCTCAACTGCACTTAATGCTTGTAGCTGAAGTTCGCATTTAATATCTTCTGCTGTTGGTTCCCACTCTTCTGGGTTCTTTAACCACTTTTCGTGATAACCAGCTTGTTTAGCTTGATTAGCTTTTGGAACTGTATTAAGTTCCTTGCCGTCTTTATCTACTTTTGAATAATCCATGTTAGTCCTCTATATTTCTAATTATGCTTTTGCTTAATTTTCGGTCCGCTTTTTTACTGCTCTGTACTGCTTTATTCTTTTTAGCAATTACTTCACGTCTTTTATGTGGCTCTAGTTTGCTTAGATGTTTTACGTCTGGAGCATTTGGCCATACTAATGCATCTTCTTTAGACACACTATTCATCGGACCGTGTGTATCTTTAATGTTATCTTTGTTAAATTTTTTATTAGACATAATATTGTTTAGCTAAAGAAACTTACTCTTAAATTTGCTTTGTTAGCTACCTTTAAACTTGCTTTGTTATCAGGATTAATAACACAATGTAATTGCTGATCACCAAAACGTTCTTTACATTGGATCACTGCATTTGTAGCAATACCTAAATTTCTGTATTTCTTGCTAACAAAGTATGCTGTTTCCATGTCTTTTTTTATTTCTATAGCACCAGCAAGTATTCCATTATTAATCCATATACCCCATGTATTATAGTTTGAAATGAAAGAAAATGCAACCTCTTTTGTGAATGGCCATTCTAAATAGCACTTTTCTGCAGTATCTTCGTCAATAATACTCCTTAAATGGAATACATCTTTATTACTTAGTCTACGAAGACTTACTTTCATTTTACTTATCCATTAGTTTAACTATTCTAGGTTTGAATAGTTTTTGATCGCCTTTGGTTGTTTTTAGAACAGGTTGATTGTTATCATCTGTTGCGAATCCTGTTACTGTTGCTTTACGATTTTTAAATTTACCAACCATTATTTCATCACCAATTTCAATGTTTGGAAGCTGTAATACATCTTTTATTTTCATAACATTTCCTTTATATTACCATCGTGTCCTTCTGTTGGAAGCCACTTTGGCGATGGCATTAGTGGATCGTTTTTATCCCATCTAGCACTTAGTCTTAATACAAGATTAATTCCATTATCAGTGGCTAACTTTTTAGCATCATCAATTTGATGTTCATTAAAGCTAAAAGGTATCCATTGCCAATAAATATCTTTTCCTTGTTTTACTCCTAAACACATAGCATCGAATGATTGTTGCCAGTTTATACCAACTCTATAATTATGAGCAGTATCAGCTAGTCCATCAACACCGAACCATATCTTATTGTATTTAGTTTCGTAGCAATCATATAATTCTTGCCACCAACTTTGTTTCTTGCCTGATCCATTTGTATGTAGATCCCAACTATAGTTTTCTTCTTCTAGCCATGTTATAAATTCTATTAATCTAGGGTGATATATTGGATCACCTAAGTTACCACACATATTAACTATACGTGGCTTAGTTTTAATTACTAATTCCTTTGCATGATCTATATTAAGATCATCAATTGTATATCTGCCTTTGTATATTGTTCTGGGACATTTTGGGCATTCAAGTAAACAACGCTTAGTCATTTCTAAATGTAATAGCATGCCACTATTCATTTACATATACCCAGTTTTCTGTTGGTTTGTTTGTGGAAGTGAAAGGCTTACTACATTGTTTCCAACATGCATTCTGTGCCCATGTTTTAGGATCTTTTTTTAAGTTTTCTACGTATTTCTTTAATTCGTTATTAAGAATGTTTTCAATTGAATTATTATTTAGGTTCCAGTTTGGATTTTTGTTTATTGGACCTGCTTCGCCTAGCCAACAACATGGCCTTACTTGACTGCCTGATGTAACATACAGTCGTTGTGCATTTTCGCATTTTGGATACAGTTTGTCCATGTTTTCATTATTCAAAAACGGCTCATATCAAAACCAGCATCAGTATCTAATGATTCTCTGGAAGTTCCAAAATATCTAGCCCAATACTTTAAACGTTCATTTGTACTTAAACGTTTAGCTTCGTGTTCTTTAATCTTTTCTATATAATGAGCAAACTGCTCAGGAGTCATTAACATTACTTAATCCTCTGTAGTAGTTCCTTAAATCCATTCACTGTGTGAATATATTCTTCAATGTCTTTTTGTTTATCTTCATCTGAATCTAGATATAGCATTATTACTTTTTTTGCTTCTAGTGGTGATACGTTTATTACTATATCATTATAAAACTTAACTGGAAAGGAAGCATTATCCTTTCTTGCTGATATATTGTATAATACTTTCATAACTGATGATTGTTTAATTGCTGCTTCCATTAATTTGGATTGTGATTCAGTTAAACCTAAATTATACAGATTATGTGGTGTGCTATTCTTACGTGCTTTTTTGTGAAGTTCTGCTGGTTTACCTTTGCCAAAAAACTTAGCTGCTTCTATCTCAGTTTGACCCGGTTTAACATCTACAGTAGTATTAACACCTGGAACTATTACACCGTCTTCCTTAACGCAATTGTTTACACGCTTGCCTTTGTTTTTTCCTGTGCCGGGCTTAGTTCCTTTTTTCTTATAACCATCCCAACAATCAATTTCATTTATTTTCATAATAATGTTCCTTTTAACTATTTATCGATTTAAACAGTTCAGTAAACGTTTTTTGCCAATTGGTTTTTCTTAAAACGTCTAATCTTTCTAAAAAATCTGCACATTCATATATATTACCTTCATATTCCATGGTCATTTTAAGGTAATTTATTAAGTGTTGTATTTTACTTCTATGCTCTGAATTTTCATATATATTTATTAAATCTAGCTTTGATTGCTTAGATAATTGCTTGCAGTCAAGCATATGTGGTGTTGATAATATTCTTATATTAATATGGTACTTTTTAAAATGATCTAACAATTTTAAAAATGTAAATGCATTAAGTACTTGCCATGTAATGCTTATTTCTATTTGTGTATTAGGTAATAGTGTTTCAATACGTTTTATGTTTTCATCTAATTTATACCATTTACTAGGAAACCGTATATAATCATTTTGTTCACCAAAATCATCTATACTTACTCTAAGCATTAATTTTTTAAAATGTTTCCATTGTTCAATTGCACGTTGATGTACATTTGTAATGTTTGTATCGTATTCTAGTGTAACATGTTTACTTACACCCTTGTCTATTAGCTTTTGTAAGAACACATAATGATTCTCAATAAGCATAGGTTCGCCGCCAACTAGATATACATGTTGTAATTGATCTATATTATTTTCTAATTGTTCCCAAAAATGTTCGCTTTTCCACCAATCATAATTAGTATCATTCTTATCATTGATTTCTACTTTTGTATTACTATCATAAAAATGATCAGTATTATATACACTTGCCCAATCTTTGTACCACATGCTACTACTTTGTGGCCCACACATTACACATTTTAAATTACATAGATTACCAAAACGCAAATCCCAATATATAGGCATTTGTGTTGTACTACCATCTGCATCTGTTAGTTTAACTGCTTTATCATAATCAATTATATCCTTGTACATACTGTTTGTAAATGTACGTCTACTTTTACCTCCGTTAGCTTCTTTTGTCCAACAAGTAGAACATTCAGCAGGCTTTTCACCTGCTAAGAATTGTTTACGAATATTACGAGTAAATTCGCTATTGTGTATTTCTTCTATTGAGTGAGTTTTAAAATTATGTCCAGTTTGTCCGCCGTTGCCAGAATCATGGTTACTCATTAAACAACATACTCTGCTTGCTCCGTTTGTTTTACTGGCTGAGTGTATCCAAGGAATGGAACAAAAACTATTCTTCTGCATCACCGTAGATCCAATCAGCTAGTTCCGGATCAAAACTTTCCATTGTTACTTTACCGTAGCTATCGTAATATTCAACAAATTGTTTTACTGTTGCTTTACGTTTTGGATCATTGTTAAAAGGTCTTCGCATTTCATTTATAACATGATCAACGCCTTCTAGTTTTATTTTGTTGTCTTCGAAGAATTTTAATGATTCAGCTTTGAATCTATCTGGAATGTTTTCCATAAGAACTTCAGTCTTATTAATAACTGGTCTTATTTGTACTTTAGCATCTGGGTAATGTTCCCATAAGTACTTTATTAGTTTTGGAATATGTCTTACACTTAAACTGTTAGCTGTAATATCCCATATACGCAATTTAAATTCTTTGTAATATTGGTCCATGACTGCAATCTTTTCTTCCCAAACATCTTCTTGTCTTGTCCAGTCATTTGCTTTACCCCAACCATCAATACTAAATCTTAAATTTACATTTTCAACAGTTTTAAATTTTTCTAAATCTTTTTGTCTTAGTAGCCTAGTACCATTTGTGTTAATAACAAAACGTGCATCAGGAGCAAGTGATCCTAAACGTTGTACTGTTGTTGGAAAATTTTTAAGATAAAAAGGTTCACCACCAGCTAAGTATACATGTTTTAAATCTTTATCAACACTACTAATAATATTATCCCATGCTTGTGGATCGTCACTCCAATCATAATTGCTTTTGTGATATTTTTTTGCTTCTTTTTCTAAACGTCCTTCTTTCCAATTAAAATGTTTAGCCATTGTTTTATGGTTTTGTAATATCTTGTTACTGTTACCAGCAAAACACATAACACATGCTAAGTTACATACGTTACCTAATCTCAAATCAAGTGCATGTATTTTTTCATCTTGGAAAGGTACACCTTTATTAATCATACCTAGTGCTTTTTGTCTAAAACTACGTACACCTTCACGTTCTGGATCATAACATTTAAAACAACCCATAGGTTCACCACCGTCTGCAATTTCTGCTCTAACGCTATGCATCTCTGGACTATTCCAAATCTCACTTAGTTTATAATCTTTAATGTGATATTGATCTAGTTTGTTTTTTAAGTTTTTACAACATAATGCTACATAACCGTCATTATCAACGAACGTAAAATTATTTGTATATATACAATATTTGTCTGTCATGAATTCTCTTTATTTGATACTATTATACAAGATTTACTTGCATATGTCAAATGTATTTAGTCTGTGATTACAGCGTCAAAATGATCTAAGTAAAATTGCTTTAGTACATGATGATCAATATCTTTGTGAGCATTTCCAATATTCATTGTATACCATCCTAGTGCATGTCTAAACACACCGCCATTTTCTTTTTCTTTACGCAATAATATTTTATGTAATTTTTCTGCTACACGTCTGTATTTGTCTCTGCTAACAACTGGTTTAATTCTACGAACCATATTAGTCCATGGACTAGCTTCTGTTACTTCGTTAATTAACATCGTCTAATTCCTCCGGTACACCAATATCTTTAACTACATTATTATCTTTAACTGCCTGTTTAACATATTGTGCTGCTTCTTTAGTCCAGTTCTTATTCATTGCTGTAAGTAGAGATTCAAAACTATTTAAATCTTTTCCACTATCTAGTTTTAATACTTTTGCAATTTCATCAGCTTGTTTCCAAGGACCGTCAATTGTTTCGTTTTTATTTTTCTTAGTATATCCTGTACCTGCTTTATTTGGAACAGGTGTACGCTTAACACGTAACAATCCTTCAGTTGGACTCCACATATAACGTAATTCTTCCATAGCACGACCGTCTTCTAGTTTAGCATCACTTTGTTGTCTATCAAGTACTGCTGCCATTGAAGCTATCATTATATTACGGAATACACCTTTGTATTTTGATTCTTCTTCACTTGGGCTATGGTAATAAGTTTTCATCCAACCTGGATCGCCTGGCATGAAATCTACTTGTACAAATCCTGTACGTGGTCTTCCATCTGTGTGTTCTTTATTAAAGTTTTGTATTTCAACTTTTGTCATTATAACACTTGATTTTGCAATATCTTTAATTAGTGGATTCTTTTTAAGTTTCTCAACAAATGCTGGTAATTCTTCTGGGGGTAAGTTTAATGCAACATCTATGTCGCCACTAAATTGTCTTTTTCCTACACTACCTAATGTAAAGTTATTTAAATCTATACCTAATGATTTTTCTAACATTTCTAACGTAGGCTTTATTTCATCAATGTGTATAGCACCAACACCTGGCATTGCTCCGCCTTCGTTAAGTGTAAAGTACTTGTTAATTAAGTTTGTGTTTTCAAATGTACCATATTTTTGTGTCCATTTGTATAAGTTTGTTTTATATTTGTCACTTACTCCAAAATCCCAAGCACGTCTTGGTCTAGTTGGTGTTTGTCCTGGTCTAGTTCTAATATTTGGTTTTGGTGCAGGAACTGGTCCTGGAGCAGGAGCAGGAGCTGGTTCTGGTGCCGGGAATGGTTCAGGAATTGGTTCTGGCGAAGGAACTGGATCTGGTGAAGGAACTGGTTCTGGTACTACGCTAGGCACTTCACTTGGAAGTGGATCTGGATCAGTTGGCTGTTCTGGTTTAGCTGGAGCCTCAGGATCTATATCTGGATCAGTAGTTGGTTCTGGTGCAACTGGGCTATCAGGCTCAGGTGTTAAATCTGGTTGTGTTGGAGATACAGGATCTATTTCCGGTGCATTGCCTGGAGCAGGATCTGTCTGTGGTTCACTTGGAAGTGGATCTGGATCAGTTGGCTGTTCTGGTTTAGCTGGAGCCTCAGGATCTATTTCTGGATCTGTAGTTGGCTCAGGTGCTTCTGGACTATCAGGATCACTTGGAGCATCTGGTTGCTCAGGAGCATCTGGTTTTACATCAGGAGCTTCACCCGGTGCTGGATCTGTCTGTGGTTCACTTGGAAGTGGATCTGGATCAGTTGGCTGTTCTGGTTTTGCTGGAGCATCTGGATCTACTTCTGGATCAGTAGTTGGTTCCGGTGCTTCTGGATTTTCTGGTTCTTTACCTGGCTGTGGTTGTTCAGGTGAAAACGGTGTTACTTTTGGTTTCTTCTCAGGTTCTACTGGCTCTTCTTCTGGCCCTTTAGGTAATGGTTCTTGATCAGGTGCTTCTGGCTTTGCAGGTGCATCTGGATCTATATCTGGATCTGTTGTAGGATCAGGAACTTCTGGATTCTCTGGTTCTTTACCTGGCTGTGGTTGTTCTGGAGCATCAGGTTCTATATCTGGGCCTGGCTCTAATGGTTCACTTGGAAGTGGTTCCTGTTCAGGTGCTCCTGGTCTAGCAGGCGGAAAAGGAATAACTTTAGGTCTAGTAATAGGAATTTCTACAGGAGGTTTCTCTGGATCTATTTCTGGAGTCTTTGGTTGTTTTGGTGTATCTGGAACAATTACAGGCTTTGGAGGTAACGGATCATTAGCTGGTAATGGGTCACCATCTGGCTGTGGTACTCTCTGTGGTAATGCATCATATACTGGTGGAGCATCATTTGCTGGTAATGGAAACATTCCTATATCTTCTGGTGCTTCAGGAGATAACAATTGTTCTGGTGATGTTGTCATTACTTCTGGTGCTATTTCGTTTGCCGCACGTTGTAATGCTGGATCAACCTTACCAATTAAATCATCTAATGCTTTTTGAGTTTTTGCTTTACGCATTTTTTCAGCTAAATCATCAGCTGCTTTTTTAAGACCAGGATCAATCACTCCTTCGAGTGATTTAACAATCTCATCGTTTCTGTATCCTTGAGCAGTTTGATAATCAAAATCGTCCTTGTATCCATCTGGATCAGTTTTATATTTCTTTGTTGTTTTATACCAATCTATAATATCTTGCATAGCTTGGGTTGGATCTGATTTAATATAATCTTGTTGTATCTTCCATTGCAATAATTGCTCATCTTTTAGAGTACCATCACCTAATGTACTAGGAGTGATTATATTTAAAACTACACCGCCAAATATTCTAGGAAGTGCTTTCAATCCTAACTTAGATAAATTTTTCCAATCTAATTTTGGAGGCTTAACATTGTCGTTTGCTGCAATTAACTGTTTCATCATTGCTGGATTTTTTATAAAATAGTTACTAACACTTATTCTAATTCGAGGATTATTTTTAAATTTGTCTGGAAATAGTTGTGTAACTTTACCAACTGATTGATTGGCTGATGATTTTGATACTCCATATTTTTGTTGAAAGTCTGCAGGATTCATGTTATTAAATAAGTCAACTGCTGGCATCCCTTCCATAAGAGCCTCAATTGATTCCATGATCATTTTACTTTGTTTATTATCGCTATAAAAATTAAATGAGTTTACTTGAAATTCTTTATTTGGAGTTTTAAAGTTATTCTTACGCATAACTGTTTTTGCAATAAGATCTAATTCATTGTTGTTATTATCCCAACGTAAAACAAAAGGAATATTAACATCTGTTGCTAAATCTTTAAGAACCGCTTCAGAATCTGGACCAAGGCGAGCAATTTGCTTGCCCCAATATTTGTATTCTTGTTTAAATAAACGAGTCAGCTCACTTGCCGTAATCTGTTTTACATTACGTTCATCGTTTAATCTATCTAAAAAATGTCTTGTAAATTCAACATCAATACCAATTTTCGCAAATAATCTATCTGCGAATACCTCAATTTGGTCCAGTTCCTGTTGCGATAATTTTCTGTCTACTTCAAATATTCTCATACAACTATTTATGCAAAACGCATACCTTACATTAAAAACACTATTAGAGCATATGTAGCATAGTGGAATATCTGATCAAATGTTTGTAATCTCCAAAATCCTGGCCCTTCTCGTGATATATTAAATTTCTTTAGTATATTTGACTTAGTAAAATCAATATGCCAGTGACATATATAGTCTAAAATAGCAAATAATACTGCTGATAATGGATTAATAAAAAACAATAATGTTATAAAAGTTAGTACACTATGATCTAACGAGTGTAAATGTAATCCTTTATTAAAATACAAATGTTTTTTTGACGGCACTCTGAATGATTGTACCGCTAGATCTGCTACTGCATGTTTACACATCAATGCAAACAATATTATTGTTTCTAATTCCATTATTATTTTCCTGTTGGTTTTTCGCCTGTTAAGTGAGGTTTTGAAAACCACAACTTAAACCAATCGTCTGTTCCAGGCTTTATATTCTTTTCACGTTGTATACGTCCTTTTTCAGAACCTGTAACACTAATGTTACTTTCGTCTTTTCCTTTTATAGTATTACCTTCCTTGTCAATAATACCTGCAAGTCTTTTTAATTCATAAATCTCATCTATTTTCATTTTATTTATTTCCTAAGTTTGCTGGACGTGGTTTTGGTTTTACTGTTGTTGTTTTTTCTAAATCTGCTGGACGTGGTTTTGGTTTTACTGTTGTCGTAGTTTGATCTTTTCCTAAGTTTGCCGGGCGTGGTTTTGGTATATTAGTTTGTGCTGGTACTGTAGGTTTAACTACAGGTGGCTTTGGATGTGGATGTTGGTGTCCTTGGCTCATATCCGCACTTGGACTATGTTGACCTTTTTTCATAATTATTGGAACATTGCCTCGAATAGGTTTATTAATATCTTTTTGCATTGGATCAGATTTGTACGTATCAATTGGGTGCATGTCATAGTGATCATTTGGAACTGTTTTTAATGGATTCCATGTTGATTGTCCACCAGTTTTTGTTCCTGGTCCATCAGTCTTATGTTTAATTTCATTATCAAATTTTGGTCCTGTTTTTCTATCTTGTATAGTCATCATAGGTGTATCAGTATTTGTAGGAGGGTTCATTTTCAATTGCCATTCGTCATAATCTATTCTCTTTTCAGCTACCCTAGCCATCATTTCTTTATGGTAAGCTGCATATGCTTTATAATGAGTATTTAGACTAGGAACATCTGCTTGAATTTTATCTGTGATACCTCTGAATTTATTATCTTCAGGTTTTTCTACGTTTTGTATTGCATGCTGTAATTCATGAACGGCAGTAAATCTATTAAGACTATCTGGACTCATGGTTATTGTTTTTGTACCAGCATCCCATTGTCCTAATGTTTTGCCACCATCTTCTGAATCTTCTAAATCATCTACTATAATATTGTAATCTTTTAAAAATGGATATGCTTTGTAAAGTTCAGGATGATCAATTAGATCACTAAATTTATACTTTTTGCCTATCTTTGCTCCATGATCTTTTATTTTAAGATCTTTATCAGATACTTCTTGTCGCCAATCACCATTTGGAGTTCTAAACGTTCCTGTTTCCCACCAAATATCAACTCTACTCCAACCTTCCTTTTCCATTTTCCTTGCAAGTTTTTCTCTGCTTTTATCATATATTTTAGCTTTTGGTCCAATAAATGTAGCTAACTTATCGTCACCTGGTAACTCGCCTTTCTTACGCTTAGACGAATTCATTTCTTTATCAGATGTTGGCAGTCTTTCAAATAACTTATTTGTAATTTCGGTTATCTTCATTTCTTTTTTCCTGCCTTCATGTTAGCACACCAGTGATACATTTTAGCTTTCTCACCGCTGGCTTTTTTTGCTTTGGCTCTTAGTTCTGTTACGCTACCGTTACAACTAGCACCACTACGTTTTACACGCCCTGGTCTGCTTTTGCCTTTTACTTTACCGTCTGCAAAGTTTTCTTCTACTGGTTCTTTATTGTCTACTGTTTGTGCCAATTTAGAAATTGTATCTCCAACTTCTATATTCTTATGTTGTATTCCAACACCCCCTGCATTTTGCCACTTGTTAATATTTTCTCCAAAATCATCAATTAATACATTTGAAGTTCCATCAGATTGTTTAGCGTATGCGGCTTTGTTGTGGTCAATAATAATTTTTGCTGGTGGGAACATACCTAAATGCTTTTTAATCCATTCACGCTTCTGTGGCTCTGAATTTGGATCTCCTGGAAGAGGTGCACTTAATATATTATATTTTCCTTTAAACTGCTTAATTGCGTTTAATAGATTTTTTGCATTACTTGTCATTGGTAAATTAATCCAAAAGTCATCTGTATCTTTGATTTTTTGTAATGCTTTGTTAACATCTGGAATATTTTTCCAATGTTTAACTCCCATCATTTTATTCCATACTCCAAAGAAGTCTGCTAATACTCCATCCATGTCTACGTATATTTCTGATTTAGGTCCTACATCTTCAAGTATACTTTGAATATCTTCACCTAATAAATCTTGTTTAGTTGCTTTGAAATTGCTTTGCTTCCATTGTTGCTTTAGTGTATTTAATGTTTTACCAATTTCTGGTCCTTGAGGTACACCTTTAGCAATTAAGTCAGCACCGTTTACAGGAAATTCTGGTACTGATGTAACCATAGCATGATCAGCCATTTTCTTTTGATCTTGTAATTCTGCTAGTGCTGATATTTTTTCTTTAGCTATACCATCAGCAATCATATCTTCCACTTTCTTTTTATCAAGTTTATTATCTTTATTTTGAGATAAAAAGTTTAATAAATCAGCTTCTGTGTTTTTCATCTTCCAACGTTTTGCAATGTCTACACTATTATTTAATTGTGCTAATACTATAATTGGATTACTATTATCTTTTACTGTGTTTAAATTATCTACATTAAGTCCTATTACTTGTGCTGCACCTGTGTCTTTTATTGTTGCTAATATATTTGCAACGTTTTGTCCTGAAAGTATTTTGCCCATTTCTGACCAAATTCTTTCTGCACTTATTTGTGATAGTCCTTTTACATTAGAACTAATAGCTTCTAGTGTTTCTTTGTCCCAAGTAGGAGTTGATAATCTTCCTTGGAAACGGAAGTAACGTAATATACGTAAATAATCTTCTTGAATTCTATCTGCTGGATTTCCTACAAACTTACTTACTTTATCTTGTAAGTCGTCCATACCACCAAAGTAATCATGTATTTCGCCATCTAAATCCATACTCATAGCGTTGTATGTTAAGTCTCTGCGTTTAGCATCTTCTTCCCAACTACGTACAAATTCTACCTTAGCATGTCTACCATCAGTTTCTTCATCTGATCTTAATGTTGTAATTTCGTAAGGTTCGTTATTAATAACGGCTGTTATAGTTCCATGTTCTATACCGGTTGGTATATGTTTGATCATTGCTCTGTCAAACATTTTTTGCATTTCTTGTGGAGTAGCATCAGTAGCTAAGTCAATATCTTTTGGTGATTTACCAAGTGCAACATCTCTAACTGCTCCGCCAACAATTCTTATTTCAAAATTATGTCTTGCGAAGATACTGCCTAATTCTTTAACATCAGGTGATATTATACTTGTATCCTTGACTTCAGTTACTTCAAATATTTTCATTGGTCATACTACCAAGCTCTGCACGACCAATAACGTGCTTTTGTCTTAGGTCCTGGATTATCACAATTATGTCTTGCTCTAAAGCTCTTACGTCTTGCTGGATTAGACTTTTTAATTTTCATAGTCTTCTCGCCTTTTGATTTAGCACTTGAACCGCCGTGTCCGAAGTTTACTTTCTTAACGTTTCCAGTCTTAGGGTCCTTGACATATACTTTAAACTTTTTAACGTCACCTCTTGTTGGTTTGTTTAGTTTAACTGTTCGTCCTTGATATTCCGCTTCAGTAAGTTCTTCTAATCCGCCTGGTACATAACTTTGAAATAGTGATTTAAAGTTTGTTTGAAATCTTGCACCATCTGAGCCAGCTCCGCCAAGTCTTGCAAGTCTGCCAGCTGTTTTGCCTTTACCTTTTTTAGGTTTTGCTGCTGGTGGCTTGTTTGGTGCTTTTGGTTTTGCCACTGGTGGTGCTTTTGGTTTTGCCACTGGTGGTGCTTTAACTGGAGTTTTGATAACTGGTTGTTTTGCCACTGGTGGTGATTTAACTGGAGTTTTTACAACCGGTTTAGCAATCTTGCCTGCTGGTGGTTGTTTAACAGCTGGTGGTGATTTTTTAACAGGTGGTTTATCTAAAATTTTAGGAGCCTTTGGTACTTTAGGCATTGCAGGCATTTTAGGTGGACCATCTATTTTACCAATAACCGGAGCCTTTGTTGCTGACGGATCTTTTGGTTTCACTACTTTACCTTTGTCTACTGCTAATTTAGGTTTAGATTTAAATGGAGTCTTTGGCGCTTTTGGTGCCAAATCAGCTATCTGTGGATTTTTTATTTTTGGAGTATCTACAACTTTTAATTCTGGTTTAACTTTTACAGGAGCATCTGCTTTAACTTTTGGAGTTAGATCTACTTTAGGTTCTTCGGCTTTTTTAGCTAATGACTTAGCGGCATCTGTTCCTGCGTCAACTACATCATCTGCGGCTGCGGCGCCTGCGGAAAATATCTTCTTGCCACCTTTCCATATAAACTTAGCACCTTTAACTGCGGATTTAGCAACTGCTCCACCTACGATAGTTAATGCTACGTCAGTTCCTACTCTAGCGGCTAATTGTTCTTTACTAATTTTGCCATCTTTGTATTCTTTACCTGACTTCCATGTATCATAAGCAGTCCATGCCGCACCTGCGGCCCATATTCCTGCTGGTATTAATGGTAATAGTTCTGTTAAATATTGTTGGCCTTTTTCGTCCATTTCAACAACAATACCGTCATCTAAATGTTCTACTACTCTTGACTCAACTAAGATATCACCAAATTCAAAACCAACGATATCGCCGGCTTCTGGTTGATCTGATTGTGTTTCTGTAAATAAGTTGTGTACTCTCATTTTGTAAATCTCCTGTTACTTATATTTATCAAATAACAGAAGTTAAATTACAATATAAACAATTGTATAAAAGCCCAACCATTCATTAGTGTAAACCAACAACATAGTACTATAGCACTACTACCACGTCTATATGTGCTAAAGACTGCTAACATACTACCAATTAAGTATAAAGGTATAAAAATTGTTGTAGCTGGGTCTAAAATAGTAAAACTAAGTATAGCACTTGCTATAATAAGAACTGTAGTTTCAACTATTTCTGCATAAAATGCTGTTCTATCTGTTTTATAACTTTTTTTAAAAAACTCAATTATTTTCATGTGTTGCCTCTTCAAATGGAATACTTGCTAGATTCTTACTCTTAGCTTCTACCATAATGTCAAAATCGTTACGGAAAGTGCCTGCCCATTTGTTAACGGCTGTATTCCACATAGTATCACTATGTGCTCTCAGTTTTGCTTTTTTGTAACCTTGTTCAATAAGTTTTTCATAGTCGGGCTTAACATCTGTTGCATGCCCTTGTAATAGATCTTTACGACTAACACTATAATGCATAGCAGGACGCACACCACGCCAACTATCAATGACACGTTTAATACGGTCATCGCTTGGAGTAATATATTCTCCGGCGCTATGTACCCAGTGATGGTGTATGTCGACAACTAGTGCTACTTCTTTCTCAAGTTCAAGTGAGGCATCGAGACCCCATGCGTTTTCGTCGTTTTCAATAGTAATACAGTTTCTTGCCTCTGGAGACAATCGTTGAAGTGCGACTTTAATACCGGCTGGACCTTGTCTACCGGAGATGTGGACGTTACACTTGAAGTCTTGCCACTTCTTACCGTAGCCCATCCACCTGATGATATCCGCATGATATTCAAACTCCTCTATACTTCGTTCTACAATTTCTGGTGTATCACTTGCTAGTACAACGAACTGACCTGGATGCATACTAAGACGCACACCTAGTTGTCGTGCAAGTTCACCTGCTCTACCATAATATTTAGCCGCATACTGTCTTATCTCTGGACGTTTCCAAAAGTAACGCCAGTCTGGATGTGTTGCGGCAGGAAGTTGGTTGCTACCTAATCTAACCATACGTTGATGTTCTGGTAAATTACCTACATATTCAACAAGGTTGTAAACTGCTTGTGTGTTATGAACCATAATATCATATAGACGCTGTTCAGCAACATCACGTGTTTGATTGTTAAGCCAACGAATAGTTGTAGATTTCTCTGTTAATGGACGCTGAATTTCTTCTAGCAATTTCTTTTTTTGTGTCTGATCAGGATGCAAATACTTGCATGCAAAACCTACCTTACCTAATGTCATACGTGCCTCTGGTTGTATTAATAATATGCTTATATTGTAGCAAGATATCTTATATTTGTCAACCGAAATTATTAAGTTTGGAATATTCTATTTTTACTATTACCAGTTCTACGTTGTATTAAACGTTTATTTGTAACAAGACTCACATGTGGGAATGTGCTAAGAGTGTGTAAAAAGTGTGCAAATCTTTCTTCATCAAATGTATTAAAATACTTAAATATAAGTTCGCCTTTGTTTAGTTCAGCTATTTGAACAAATTTTTCCATGTGCTTTTCGTTTATTAATTCATGGTGTAAACTTATATTAACTTTAGCATAATCAAGTATATCATTATATTTACTTACTGATGCTGTACCATTTGACAACATTTCTACAGTTCCTTTACTATGACACATTTTTAATATATCCATTATGTTAGGATGTATTGTAGGCTCACCACCATTTAAATTAAAATGTATTAATTTATTATCAGGTACAATTATATCATTAAATTCTTGTTGCAATTGTTTCATTGATGGAAATTCACTATCGTAATCATGTATATCAGGTGCACAATATGTACAACTGAAGTTACATCTTCTTAGTAAGTTCCAATCTACAACAAACTTTTTATTTTTCAATAAAGAATATAATCCTAATGCTTTTATACTTCCATCTTTTTCTGGATCATAACTGCCTGCTTCTAAATGTGGATCTGAATTTACTATATCTCTAAGTGTTTGTAGTGCTTCTTTTGATTGTGCTTTTGGTAAGTCAATATCTGTAGGACATGTACAGTTTGATATTTCGCATGTACGTGATTTATTTTTACATGCAGTAAATCCTGTTGTTTTATTTTGTGAATTTATATTTTTTGTATGATCAAATACTTCACAATACCATGTCTTAAATCCTATTAGATTTAATTTAATTAATTGATCTGTGTCTGAATGTTTTACAACATTATCGTGAGTTAACACGATAAAACTTTTATTATTAAGTATCATTATTTGACGCCGTTTTTACGTAGCCATTCCAATATTTCTGTTTTATTAAATATGGGACTTCTTCTATGTGTTTCTGGCAAACTATCCCAATCTCTTAATGCTGGATGTGATTTAGTTTTTTCACTAAAGTATAATCCATAATGCCAACCTTCTTTCATCATTTCATCACGCCATCTATTGTGATGCCATTTATTCATATCTACTGTAGCAGTTTCTGTTATTTCGTCATCTATTTCTAATTCATAATCTACCATAGTATCATATTGATTAGAAATTTCAATATTAAAATCTGGAATAAACTTATAGTCCCAAGCGGCAACAACTATAGATGCCTCATCGGGTGTTAGATCTCTTGTTAGTGGTACTGTGTAAGCATGTGGCATTTCTTGCTCCATGCTCACACCATATTCCATTGCTACCTCATGATCACCATGTTGATATGAAAACACAACTCCACTAGGAGCAAAACGTTTGCAAATTCCTAACCAGTCTTTTGCTGTTTCGCTATCTAATACTTCTTGTGTTTTTAATATAATATGATGTTGATACATTTAATTAATACCTATTCTTTGGTGGCTCGTTATAATCTGCTTGATTACTTGCTGAACCGCTGTAGCTTCCACGTGTTCCAGTAGCTGAAGTATCTGTTTGTACTACAATTTTACCACTGTTTTCGCTAGTACTATTTACATAAAGTCCAAACCATGCTGCACCTGCTCCAACTACAACACTAACTAAACCTGCTTGTGCCATATTAGGGTCCGGTAATAACATAAACCAGTTTGTTACTTCATATAAAATGTATATGTACATTGTAATAAATGCACGAGGGAATAAACGTAATCTATCAAACCAATATGGAAATGCTTCCAATTTTGATATTTTACCGTCATTGTTTAAATCTGTATTTGGCATTAAATTAGTCTCCTTGTGTAAACTAATAGTATTTATCCAAAACAGTTATTGCTGGTTTATAAGTTCTTCTTTATATTCAGCTTCTAATTTAAGTGAAGAAGAAGTAAATTCAACTAGTGTTTTAAGTGCATCTTCAGTAATAAAAGTCATTAATGTATCTCTATGAGCATCGCCATCTTTACCAATTAACCATTCATAGTTTCCAACTTTTGCTTGTATATTAGCAACTGATTCTGGATCATTAGCCATTTTAGTCATAGCAGTTATAATTTTATCTCTGTTTGGATTATCTTTACGAATCCAAATTGCTTTTTGTAAACCATCTCTAAAACTTTTTGCTAATTTATAAGCATCATAAAAGTTTCCACTAGGTTCTATACCCCATATTTCTTTATAAAGTATTTCAAATTGTAACCCTGGATAATTTGGATCATCTGCATGTGTTCCATCTGCTTGTAGTATACCATGTGTAAACCATACTTCTGCTTGTCCATTATCAACATAAGGCTGAATGTGTTTAATAAAAGCGGCTGGATTTTCACGTGTTACATTTAATTCACCACGTTTAAAAGCAAGTCTGCCTTCGCCTTGACTAAATCCTGGAATCCATTGAATATTGTTATTAAAGCATTCAACTGGGTTTGCTTCCGGTCCACACACTAACATAGCCATTGCCATAACTTCTGGTTGACGTCCGCCGTAGCTGTGAAACTTTATTGCATTCATATCTGCATTAATTAATCGACCTGTAATAATATTTAAATTCATAAGGCCAATACTATCATATTCTGAATAGTTATAATCAACTGGCTCAGTTAAAAAACTAACTGCGTTAGATCCATTTGATACCATTAGTACGTCATCGTCATTTTGTAGTTCGTTGTGGAATTTATTAAATCCTGGTAATCCTTTTGCACCTGGAATATGTCTAACTGTAACACGATCGTTTGGCAAGAACTTTTCCAGCTCAATTGCTACAATCTGTGCCCATACACTAGTACCAGCTCCAACTTTTTGAGGCACTACTAAAGTTACATCAGCATATGTCGCTGATGATACTATTGTTAATATTAATGCCATCATATATTTCTTAATCATTTTCTTTTCCCTTATTTTTATTTTTTAAAGATTTTTCTCTAGCATCATCCCATAAAGCTCCGTATTCGCAAGTCTCTTCGCAAAATTTAACATACCAATTCCAAAATTGTTTAATTTGTTTTTTAATTTGCATTTAAAAGTCTTTCTAATTCGTTTGGTAAAATAGCTTTTTGCATACGTTCTGGATGCCACACAATACCCCATATTGGTTTTGTTTTGTGTTTAAATGCTTCTACATCTCCGTCTACTGTTGTAGCAATTACATCAAAGTCTTTACCAACTTTTGTTATTTTGTTAGTATGGAAACTATTTACCTTGCATGTTTTATCGTACATTATAATATCATGTTCAGTATTATGATGTCCTTCACATTCAATATTAGTTCCTTCTTCTAATTCGTTAATAAAAAAAGCTCCGTGGCAAACTCCTAGTATAGGTTTATTTTGTTTGTAACATTCTGTTAACAAGCGTATTTCAGTAACAAGTCTTTTTGGACTTGCATCACCTCCTGTAAAAATAACAATGTCTAGATTTTTAACCAATTCTGTTAAATCTTGGTCAGGATTATTTGCTATAGGTAAAAGCGTATGACCGCCTAGTAGTTGTTGCCAACCGTGTTCTAGACAGTCATACTCAAATTTGTTATGAACGAATATGCGTTGTGTTAACCCAATATTCATAACTGATTGGACTTACCAACCGTAAGCTGCGTTAACTAGATCACGTGATCCAGCTGCTTCAACTGTGTTTGCACAAGATACGTCAAACAAATCTTTACGCATTCCGTCAACGATGTTAAGCACGTGTGCTTGAACTTCTGGAGTTGTAGCGATTGCTTCTAGTTTCATTGCACCGATTGTGCTGTGGAAACCTTCGTCTTTTGCAATTTTAGCATATGATTTAGAGATGAAAGAATCTTCGATTGTTTCAGCCATTTGTGACCATACTGCTGCCGCACGACCTTCAGCTACGATTTGGTATACTGCAAGTGCTGCTGCGTCATCAGATGCTTCATAAGCTTCTAGTAAGTCTGCACCTTTTGCTGTTGGCTTAGCTGCTTCAGCTGCCATAGCTTCAGCTACATTTAGTTCTTCGCCAGTGATTTTTTCGATGCATTCTTTTACCATACGGAAGTGGATTGCTTCGTCCATCGCTTGCTTAGATAGGTTTTGTAATTCAATTGGGTCTGCATCAGCAGGCATGTTAGCTACTTGACGTGAGA
>Ga0206677_10001310_pt1 | contig 23036 bp, 18 predicted proteins | sample M130m12015metaG_FD_155475 | JGI IMG/M metagenome (GOLD analysis project Ga0206677, IMG submission 155475) | Ammonia-oxidizing marine archaeal communities from Monterey Bay, California, United States - M1 30m 12015 | ecosystem: Environmental > Aquatic > Marine > Intertidal zone | place: USA...
CCAACAGGACCAACAGGACCAGCAGGACCAACAGGACCAACAGGACCAACAGGACCAACAGGACCAGCAGGACCAACAGGACCAACAGGACCAACAGGACCAGCAGGACCAACAGGACCAGCAGGACCAGCAGGACCAGCCCCAACAAGTAGAGGGACAAATCTCCAAGGAGGATATGGAGAAAATTTTAGAGAGCTTAGAACGCTCAGAAGAAGAAATTCAAGCCAAATTGCGGAAAGCAAAAGGCCAAGGCCAGAAAGTGAAAATTGAAAAAGACTGGTAAGCATGCCGCACCATCCATCCATACGCTCAGTGTCACTGAGCACTGCTTTCATCCTGTTGACTTTGGTCACAGCAATTGGCCAAGAGTCATTCAATGTGACCATCAACAAAAATCCGATTCGCAACGGGGAAACGCTTCAGCTTAGTCTGTCCCTTAAAAACCTCCGACAAGATATCGCTGCTCCACAAATCAAAGGGCTGAAATTGCTCGGTGGTCCGAGTACATCACAAAACAACACCTGGGTCAACGGCGTGAGTTCCTCTGAGATACGGTACACCTATACCTATCAAGTTCAATCGAACCAAGACATCAACATCCCGAGCTTCACTTTGGCTGGCAGCTCTGGCCAACTTCAAAGCAATGCGTTTAAAATCAAAGTCCTTCCTCGGTCTGCCAAACAACAGAAGCAGAACGGACTAGGCGAATTGGCCTGCGTCATTGAACTATCGAAGCGCAGCGTATTTGTTGGCGAGCCTCTTGTGGCGTCGTTTAAAATTTACAACCGTGCCAACAACCTCGATGTACGAGAATACAACGTACCAGAAATGGCGGGGTTTTGGAGTGAACAATTCGAAATGCCCGACGCTCGTTGGGAACCCGAAGTCGTCGAAGGCAAGAGATACAACGTGGCCACCGTAAAAAAGGTGCTCCTTTTCCCACAAAAAACAGGCGAAATCACCATCGACGGTTTTAACCTCATCGGCTACAAACGGACATCCTTTTTCGATGGAAAAAATGTAAGCGTAGCCTCCGATCCCGTCAACATCAAAGTTGCCCCCCTGCCGGAGCCCATTCCAAATGACATGATTGGTGCGTTTAATCGATTCCGTGTCCAAACCAAGGAGAAAGCTTCCACCTGTGAGACTAACGAGGCACTCACGATCGATTACGTATTCAGCGGTGATGGACATCTCAAATTCATTCAAGAGCCTGATTTAAAATGGCCCGGTGAATTCGAAGTGTACGATCCCGAAATCATCGATCGTATCAAGGTCACGAATTCAGGCGAGTCTGGGTCTCGCACCTTTCGTTATGTGGTCATTCCGCGCGCACCAGGCGAGTATGCACTGCCCTCGGTTCAGGGCCAGTGGTTCAACACCCGAACAAGGTCCTATACTGATCTTGCCGCAACCGAGAAGCGCATATCAGTTGAGAGAGGAAATGGCAATGCAACCTCCGGCTTGAATTACAATTCAAAAACAGACATCCAAGTTCTCAACCAAGACATCCGCTTCATTGGAACAGATTGGAACGGTTGCGGGCTGCCTCGGGACCGCTGGCAATCATCCTTCCCCCTCTCTACTGGATGGCTCGCTATCGGACCATCACTGCTCGCACTCGTGTTCATGGGGAAACGACGAAAAGAAGAAGATGCAAAAGACCCGGGTAAAACTCGTCAGCGCAAGGCCAAGTCCACTGTGCGCAATGAACTTCGCGCGGCAAAAAAACATGTAGACGACCCAGAGCTGTTCTTTCCAGCGCTTGGCAACGGCATCGAACAGTACTTGCTAGCAAAGCTCGCCTGGTCCGCAAGTCAGTACCAAAGAGAAGCTGTCCTTGAAGCGATCGAACAACGAGCGCCCTCGACAGTCAATCAATGGAAGACCCTCTTGGATCAATTGGATATGGCACGCTTTGCGCCGGGTGCACTGCCCGCCCCTCGGGAGATGATTGCTTTGTCCGAAACACTCGTCGATCAAACCGAAAAGTCATGGAAAAACAGTTGAAAAACTCGATTTGGATGGTGACCTCCATTCTTCTCCTCCTCGGATTAAGCACATGGAATGTGGCAACGTGCCAAACCGAGGAAGAATACCGAATCAAATTCGATTCGGCCAATGCCGCATATGCGCGAGGTGATTTTAAATTGGCTCAAGTCGGGTATGAAGCCATTCTAAATGATCGGGTCCATTTCGATGCCGAATTCAACTTGGGCAACACAATGTTCAAACAACAGCAGTTGGGTCTGGCCATTTTGCACTACGAACGAGCCAAGCAATTGATTCCAAACAACGAAGATTTAAAGACCAATTTAATCTTGGTAAATTCTCAAATCAGCGATCGCATTGAATCTCTTCCTACCCAAGGCATTGCGAACATTTGGGAAGGAATTGTCGCGCCCGGAAAGCATCTTTTGTGGCATCGGCTGATGATTGTCTTTTGGACACTTGGTTTCATTGCCCTCGCCTCCCGCTTGATGTCTTCCGACTTCGGAAACCGTCGCATCTGGGGCACGGTGGGAACCACTCTCCTTGCACTCGGCATTGGGTTCATGTCACTTTCATGGGCGGCAATCAACAGAATTGAGAAAGAACAATCGGCGATTGTTTTGTCCAATGAATCCCCCGTTAGGAGTCAGCCGGGCCCTGACGGAATGACCCTATTCATGCTGCACGAGGGCACCAAAGTTGGTGTCATACAAAAGGAAGAGCGCTATACCGAAATCAAGTTGCCCAACGGCAATGTCGGCTGGATTGATTCCAACGACATGGAGGCTATTTGAAGCCAAGCGACCTTAACGAAGCACCTCGAGCGTCCACTGCGCTGAGGCGCCCGATCGGCTCCAACCTGTCACTTCATACAGGCCGTTTTTCAGCGCACTCGCGGGCAAAAGACATTCGCCTGACCCGTTGGCTCGATCTTCATACACCAATTGGCCTGAAACCGAACTGAACACTCGGATTGTTGAACCTGGCATCCATCCTGTTGTCGTGGAACTGGTGCGCGTTGGATTCGGAAAGCCCGAAACCTCAGGTTCAGCTTGCAGATCAAAGTCAACATCCTGTGTTTCAGCCAGATCGTACAAAATGATGTCATCGAGTGCCGCCTCAATAAGCGATCCTCCGTCCAAATACTCTCCTACTGTTGTGCTGTCTGAAGCTATGAACCTCATTTGAAAGGCATCCGTCAAATCAATGACATCGGCCACATTGAAAGCCATCCGACGCCATGAGATATCCTGTTGCAAGGTATTTTCAAGGTATTGCCAAGTTGATCCACCATCATTGGAAATCTCGACTTGCCACCAATCAGAAGCGGGATTCGCTCCTGAAGCGGGCGCATTGGCATACCAACGCCAATAAGTCATGACCGGATTCTCGAATGCTGTCATGTCAATGATAGGTGAGACCAACGTTGTTTTCCCAGCATCGACATCATTCGCACCGATACCGTCATTGACGCCCGGATTTACACCCGTGATGAAGGCATAACCTGCCAAGCCAATCGTGTGGTCAGATGTTGGCGCAACAATCGTTGATGGATCGTTCATTTCTGCATAAGAGCCAACAGGAATAGACTCCTCCCAAATTCCAGTTGTTGCATTGTCAATCCCTGGAAGGCCAGTAGTCCAGCCGCCAAAGTCGGAATATTCATCAGAATCATTCACCAACATCGGTTCGACTCCAACCAGTATGAAGTTGGGCAAATTTGGATAAGGAGCGTTCGCAGAAGCGAACGGCGTAACTCCTGCAATGCCACCAAAGTCGTCTGTGATGCCCATGTAGTAACCAACGACACTGCCCTCGGCTTGCGCCGGAATTGAGGCTGTAAAAGTAGATGTACCTTCCTCGTTGTCCATTTCAACTTCTGACCACTCTCCTCCGGCTTCCGTCTGGTACCAGAGACGCACTGCATCGAAGTACAGGTTATAAGGAAAGACAATATCTGTTTCTGCTTCAATGATCAATACTTCTTCAGCTGGCGCAAACTCGATGGGAGCGTGATCAATTTCGGCGTAAGAAAACACCGAAATACCGTGAAGGTCGAATCCTTCGACGATGGCCGCCGCATTGGGCGTGCCATTGGACAAATCGCCGTCATCGTCGTCCGCTTGAAGAGCGTCAATCAAAACATCTGTATACGCCTGACCTTCATTTCCATTTTGGACGGTGGCTTGTAGGCCTGGATAGGCATCGATGAATAAGGACATGGTCGCGTCCCAATCCCCTCCCATCAGCAAATGGGTATCATACCAAGCACCGCAAATGATTTCACCATCCGCATGGACCTCGCCAACAAGGTCTTCTGGATACACTTTGGGTTCTGCATCGTACTTCCTTATTCCGTCTTCATTGTCCGTGTAAAAACCTTTCCCGATTTCTGCAATGTCACCCAAGCTCATGGCCCAGAAGTCGGCATAACCCTCATTCATCGCACCGTTGTTGAAACCCGCACCGAGCGAGCTGTAATAGTAATCGTTGATGCCGTGGCCATACTCGTGCCAGACAACATCAGCAATCAATGAAGTTGGGTTGCAGCCTCCTCCCGTGTCGAAAAAATTCACACTGATGCCATCGTAAAAAGCATTGCACTCACCTTCAACATCGACGTTGGTGGTCATGGAAAAATCCAACCCTGTAAAGTTTGGCAAGTGTTCCTTCATGTGCTCGTGCATCAATGTCACCGATCGATAGGCTGATCGTTCCTTGACATTGCCCAAGGCATCTAAATTGACGTTGTTGTAACCGTCCTCAAATTGGACCCCAACTTGAGGTGTCGTTCCTCCCGTGTAAATGGTGCTCCACGAACCGGCAAGTTCAACAGCGGTAAATTGCGAACCTGAGGCGTTGCTGATGAATCCTCCTTCGACATCAGTTGTGACTGCCCCGCCCGGAATGGGCAAAAACAACATGGGCAGTGACAATTCAACCGATGCCTCGTAGGGGTACATTTCGTTCACAGTGGATTTGACCACACCACTGATGACCATGGCCTCCGCTGGTCGATCGAGCCCCATGCGATTTACGACACGCTCTGGCTTTGATTTTGATCCCGGCATGCTCACTCTGCCGTCGATATGCACCACACGGTTTTGACGCATCAAAACTTCGCCACTGTGAATGTCGACCCACGTTTCGTAGCGTCTTGGCACTGCTCCGACTCGCCCGTTGATAAACAAGGTTTGAACTTTCCTCCAATCCAATAGACCCTGAGCACCGGGCATTGCTACTAAACGCAAAGTCCCCATCTCCGGGGTGCTCCATTCGTCGAGCTGTACACCAGCCGCAGCCGCCTCTTCCAGTGCGATTGAAGACAACTCTTCTCCCTCTGGCATTTCAACATCACGGTACCAATCAGCCCCCCACATCACCAGCTGATCGTTCCACCATTTGGTGACAATTTGCCCTCCTTCAACCGGAATACCGTCAATGGTTTGCTGAGCAAAAGCCCATTGATGACGTCCTGTTGTAGTCTGAGTGACCCATTCCCCCGCATATTCAACTCCAAATAGAGACAAATCATTTGCAGTAAAAAAAGCAGCCTTTTCTACAAGGTTAGCTCCCGGCACCTGAATTGCTGGACCGAATGCACGGTGTGGCAGTGCCGTACTGGCACTCATGATCGCCCGCCATTTTGGGTGTTCACCTCCCCAATCATTCCATTGAGATTGGTCGCGAAGAATTGATTGTTGCTCATCAGTGGGACGCACGTCCAGTCCCTTTAAACGAATTTCTTGAGAATCGATCGCTTCCGAAGGATTGTACAGAGCAAACGAGCTGGTCTGGGCGTTGGAAAGAATGACGCAAAACAAAGCAAGCGAGAGGGACACGAATCGTAAATTCATTTTGTGGAATTTCATTCAAAAGTTCTGGTACAAGTTAAACACCTTCATTCGCATCTTTGTTGCTTCTGCATGTTTAAACTCGAAATAACATCCGTAGAGCTCGCGTTTTTGTTCATGGGGCTCTGTTTGACTGCTTGCAGTGATGGTCTTCAGCCAAAAGAAGACCTTCTGTGGAATGAGCACCGAGTCCCGGACCATAGCAATCCAACAGATTGGATCGCACTTCCCAACCGACAAGATTTGGCGGATGACCTTCCGAAAGACCTTCCCGAAAATGCTTTGGCATATGATGAAAATGAACTTCCTGTGGATGTGTTTTTCGTCTATCCCACTCAATACTTTGAGGGCGAATGGTGGAACGCCTCGGTGGACGATGAGAGCATCAACGAAATCACTGACGCTTATCCAATGCGACTCCAAGCCAGCGCATTTCAAATGGGAGGAAAACTCTATGCACCCCGCTACCGTCAAGCGCACATTGGTGTATTCAGTTGGCAAGACAGCACGAGTTATGCTGCGCTAGAATTGGCATATGAAGATGTGAAGGCTGCATTTGAGCATTACCTCACTCATTGGAATCAAGGTCGAAAAATAATTTTGGCCGGCCACAGCCAAGGCAGCTGGCACCTCAGGTGGCTACTCCAAGAATTTTTTGACGGACGACCACTTCAATCACAACTGATCGCTGCCTATGGCCCGGGATTTGACTGGTATGCCTCGGATTTCACGACCATACCGCCTTGCCACACTCCTGAACAAGTGGGATGCGTTTGCTCTTGGATGACGTACGGTGGAGATTACAAACCTCCTTGGCTCGGCTACAAAGACGAGGATCCAATTTGCACACACCCTGTCACATGGACAGATTCGATTCTTTGCAATGCACCAGAGGAACACAGAGGGGTCGTACTCTCAAAAATGAAGTTCAAATATCAAGGCGCACTGGAGGCCTGCGTCGACCAAGGGGTTTTGAGCCTTGCAACGCCCAACGTTCCTTTTGGCCGGCAACTTCAGCGTGACAACTGGCACATTGGCGACATCAATCTTTTCTGGTTGAATATTCGTGATAATGTGCGGATGCGAGCAATTGCCGGTAACGAACCCTATCCAAAAGAGCAGCTGAAATAATATTTTCAGTCGTCGCAACCATCCTTTATGTCGCCCAATCTCGATTTGTGCCATTTTTAGTATCTTTCGCGTATAACCAAAGAATGCCGAATATGCTCAATCCTAGAACCACATCCTCAACGCCCATTGGTTGGATTCTAATCATGTCTGTCATTTTTTCTTCCCCAGCGTTAACCGTGGCGCACGCGCAAGCGACATCCGGAAATGCTTGCAACGGATTACCCTACAATCCTGATGTAGATTGCAATGGCAGCATCAACACGCCAGACTTCCTCTTTTTATTGACATTGTTTCAAGAAGAATTTGTCGCTGAAGCTGATTCACTCAGCTTGAATCTTGAATACATCGGTGACACCCTGTATCTACTAACCAGCAGTGGAGCCTTGATCGACGCTGTAGAATTAGGTTTCGCAGATGGTATGAGTGCCTATGATTTGTGGCTTCAAAATGGAAATACGGGAAATGTCGACGAATTCCTTGAGAGCCTCGAAGGAGTCGCGGGACCACAGGGCGAACCCGGCATGAACGGCGAACCCGGCATGGACGGCGAACCCGGCATGGACGGCGAACCCGGAGCGCAAGGTGAAGCTGGTTTGAGTGCTTATGAGATTTGGCTGAGTTTGGGCAACGAGGGCACGGAGGAGGAATTCATTCTTGCCCTTTCCGGAAATGCTGCCGCCTCTCCATCCGTTCATGGTGTATTTGACTCCAACTTGGATGGCGCCATTTTTGTGGTTGAACAAGCAACATCAACTTTGTGCATCGAATTATGGGGAGCATCGGGAGGGGATGGCGGCGCCATCTGTGGATCGATGCCCGGATCTTCCGATTGTGCACTTTGCAACGCACAGGGAGGCGCTGGAGGTCAAGCTCTAAAAATGATCAGTATGGTTTACAATCTGGCCAATGGAGACACCTTGGAGCTGGTCGCGAGTGCTGGAGGGACGGCAGGTTCTCAAGTCTCCTGTGAAGTGGGCACAACAGGATGGGTCAATTGGGATTGTGGGCCTGCATCGAGTGGAACAGCAGCTGGCAGCACGCAGTTATTACTGAACGGAACGCCTATCGCTGACATCAGTGGTGGCACCGAAGGTACGGGCGCTTGCATCGGCTGCCAAGGTGACGGTTGCTTTGAAGGAGAAGCGGGGTCGCCCGGAAGTATTGTATCAAGCGCTCCATGGATCTGCACGGTTTCGACTGAATTGATCGGAGAGTCCACAGGATCTCGTTTGATCCTGCGCTACTGACTTTAGACAGCGCAAACTAACTTGCGAACCGTTGGCATCATCGCTCCAACGGAACCTATGAAAGTATCTGGCTTCACATTCATCCGCAATGCCGTAGACTACGACTATCCAGTTGTCGAAGCCATTCGCTCCATCCTTCCGCTGTGCGACGAAGTCATCGTTGCCGTTGGTGAGTCCAGTGACGAAACCCTATCACTGATTCAATCAATTGCCTCAGATCGCATTCGCATCATTCACACCGTCTGGGACGATACGTTGAGAGAAGGTGGTCGTGTGCTCGCAGTGGAGACGGACAAAGCACTCGCAGGTATTGATCCCGATAGTGATTGGTGCATTTACATTCAAGGCGATGAAGTGCTCCACGAAGATGGGCATGCGGCGATACAACTCGCCATGAAGGACAATCTGCTCCGCAACGAAATCGACGGACTTTTACTTCCGTATCGACATTTTTATGGATCCTACGATTACGTTGGGACAAGCAGCAAATGGTACCGAAATGAAATCCGAATCATCAAGCCTGGACGTGGGATTTATTCGTTTCGCGATGCCCAAGGCTTTCGTAAACCAAGCAACCAGAAATTGCGTGTTGCACGCGTGAAGGCGTACATGCATCATTACGGCTGGGTCAAGGAGCCCGCAGCAATGCAGCGAAAGCAAGAAAACTTCCATAAAATGTGGCATGATGACAACTGGGTCTCGGACCACGTCGTTGCGGCAAAAACATATGACTACGGACGCGAGGTGAGTCAGCTAGCACGGTTCAACGGCACACATCCAAGCGTCATGCTCCCGCGCATTCAAAGACAAAACTGGACCTTCGATACCGACATCACCCTCGACCGTAGAACAGCAAAAGACCGGTTTAAGACATTTTGCTATCACAAGCTTGGAATCGAGCTCGGATACAAGAACTATCTTGCGGCGCGATAACCTCAACATTAAAGAAGGACAACATGGCAATGATTGAAGAATTGGAACGCTCAGGCAATTGGCTGTTCCGCGGACGCTCCTACTTTCCACTTGCGCTCTACGCATTGATGGCCGTGGTCATTGGGATGGGTTGGGATCCCCTCTTTCAAACGTTTGATCTCATCAGCGCCGTGGTTTGCATTGCTGTGTCCATGCTCGGGTTGGTCATTCGCGCCCTCACCATTGGCTACACGCCTCGTGGAACCTCTGGACGGAACACCAAAGCTGGCCAAGTGGCTGATGTCCTCAACACACAGGGCATGTACAGCTTGGTGCGCCACCCCTTGTACCTTGGCAATTTCTTCATGTGGTTGGGCATTATGATTTATGTCGGTAACATTTGGTTCACCGTGGTTTGCAGCCTCCTTTACTGGTTGTACTACGAACGCATCATGTTCGCTGAAGAGGCCTTTCTTCGAGGGAAATTCGGGCAATCCTACTTGGACTGGTCCGTGGATGTGCCGTCGTTTTTGCCGCGCAACCTCAAATGGATTGCTCCCGACACGGTATTCTCCTTGCGCAACGTACTCAAGCGCGAATACAACGGGTTTTTTGCTGTGTTTCTCAGCCTGGCGTTGGTATCGATGGGCAAGACCTACGTTCACATTTCCCAAGATTGGGAAGCCGTTTTGCACCCGTTCTGGCAGAATGCCGTGATCGGTTCGTTCGCTGTGTTTTTTATCCTACGAAGCCTCAAGCGGTACAGTCGCGTGCTCCATGTAGAAGGTCGGTAAACGCCCACGCCTCCTCGTTCTCAAATGCGTTCGACCTTTTTCTGGCGCAGTGGCGTATCCACGCCACCAGTGTGATCCGTGCTTTGCGGTTCAAAAAGCATGATCCACGTTTCTTCAGTAGCCAAAGGCTTGTGCTCCACTCCTCTAGGCACGACGATGATTTGTCCCGGGAGCAGCACTTCGATTTTGTCCCTGAAATGGATCTCAAGACGCCCTTTCACCACATAAAATAGTTCGTCTTCCTCATCATGAGCGTGCCACACAAAATCTCCTTCAATTTTGGCAAGTTTCACCTCTTGACCGTTGAGTGAGGCAATGATTCGCGGATTCCAGCGGTCGTTTATGGCTTTGAATTTTTGTTCCAGATCAATCGTATTCATGGCTCTAAGGTCTGCATAAAGTCAATCACAACAGCAAGTTAGACGAACACCAAAAAAACGAACTCGACCATTAACACCACCTGTAAAACGAAAACCAAAACATCCACATCCAGTGCGCTTTTGACTCTTGGGGCGACAAACATGAGAACCAAGACCGAGAGAGGAAGCAACAACGCGGCGAGCCACCGCAAGGAATAGTAAGCTCTCGTCTGCATTTGCATCGGCTTACACCAATTGACTTCGCCGAACAAACGGGAAATAGAATACTCAATATCATCTCCCGGTTTCGTGCACTTTGCCACCGTTTCTGAAACAGAAAACGTGTGTTGAGTGGAACTCAATTGGTACGAGTAATGGTGACCTTTTGCGGCGTTGTTGTGCTTCTGAATCTTCCTGTCAACCTTGATCACATCAGTCGTAAACCGTTGTCCGGGAAGCACAAAATCGAGCAGCAAGGCTGCGGCAACCAGGGCAATCGAGGCCCGCATGAACAGCCGTAGCTTTTTTTGTATTTGACCCATGAGATTTCACAAAAACGGCGCACCTCGATGGCACGCCGTCTGTTCGTTATGGGTGGAGAATATCGGAGTCGAACCGATGACCTCTTGCATGCCATGCAAGCGCTCTAGCCAGCTGAGCTAATCCCCCATCTTTGCTTCCTTCGAAGCGTTTGCAAATATATGCTGAATTGCCCGATGAGCCAAAGAACTCAATCCACTGACTGCGTGGCGGTTCAATAAACGAAAGCAGCCAACAACATTTCAGCCTACTTCTGAATTGCAAGCACATAGGACTTCGGCTCTTCTGATGGTCTTATCTCCATAGCATGCATTGATTGTAAGCCTTGACTCCGAGATCAAGTTCCTCGTCGATGCGCTTCATACGAACCGATATGATTGCTTCCACGACACCTCCCGCTAGGCCTGCTGTGATTCCAACGGCCAATTGTTCGCGATCAATTGCCACCATGCTAACCACAACTTCACCAATGCCAACATTCAAAAGCACAGCATTCCACCGGCGCATTTTACGCGCCTTTGCAAAATGTTCTCCTGCAAGGGGACAGACGGAATGGGTGATTCGAAATGCTTTTGCTGGTCTTAAACTCTCTCCTTCCAACTCCACCTTGTGGCGTTTTCCGCGCCTCATCATTTCCTGCGCTTCCAGCTGCAATGAAGAAAAAACCAAGACCAGGGCGAAGACAACGAATTGAAACCCGTTTTTTCCTGGTTTGAAAAATTGAAAAAACAACGGCATCAGGGAGCAACAATTAGAGGAAGTGAACTGAGCGAGTCGAGCGCACTGGCGAAACACTGATGTGCATTGTACCCAACCAGCCGGGCCTGGCCGTTCAATGCTGCTCCATGCAACGCATATGTTTCGACCGGCAATGACATACCCCCACCACTTGAAGGCCCGTAAAACATTCGCAAGCCGCTGAACATCATATGCCCTTGTTTCTTCATTGGACGAAAACGCACCGGAATTACCACCGAATCCACCCATAGTTCCCAAGTATCCATCTGCTCTAAAGCATCCTTCCAATGATTTATTTCGCCCTCAAAAATCTTCACTTCCAACCGATATGTTCGTTGCTTACGCACATTGGATTCCACTCCTGGCAATGCATCCTGTTGAGTCACGGAAACGGATTCTAGCGGGATGAATTGACAATCGAGTATGCGTTGCGAATCCGACGCATCACTCAGTTGCTTCGGTTGAACGCATCCCGCAAACGCAAGAATCACCACTAGCATGACCACCCCGAGAGGCAGCAGAGAACGCAGATGAAACGATGCCGATTGTGCTTGCCCGGGGTGGGCGGGTTGCGAAGTATTCATGACCATTCAATCAGCAAAGTAAGTGCCAGAATTGCAAAGGTAAGTTCCGCTTCTCCACGTGCGATGCACAACGCATTCAATGCTCCACAATCAGAACCAAGGGTTTCGTGGAGTTCGACTGGTTTGCATCGCTGCAAAGCATCCAAACCAACCCTACTGGCCATTGTGAAGCATCTGCATGATTTTCGCATCCTTCTTCAATGGTCCGGCCGCTCGCGTCCATCACTTTCCAGCGTTGTCCTGGCTGGTGCCCTCGAATTTCAAACACCCCAGAGACGGGGTTGGGAAAAACCTGCCAGACTGACTCCTCGGGGAGTACATCCTGCTGAACCGAGAGTGAAACATCTGAAATGTTTATTTCGACATTTACGTAGTAGTCTCCAACGGAAGCATCTTCAAGTTGAAGCAGATAAACGTCATCGCGACCATTGGAGTAACCATCTGTTCGTCCCAAAATCCAAATTCGATCGAAGGCATCGTGAAGCATGCATGCTGGGCGTTCATCCAACTGTGTTCCAAAGGTTGGACCACCTTGCCAAGCCCCCGTCACAGCAGACCATCTTGAAAAGAGCAATTCTTCCCCGCCCAAACCGAGGTCTTCCGTCATCGAAATCGTCGCAAAATCCGTATCGCTGTACCACTGCAAGTCATAGGATTCTAAGTCTACGCCTGAACCTGGAATTTTCTCCAGCAACGTGTCTCCATCTAAACTCAAGCATGCGAAGGCCAAGCGCATTCCCTCGGCTGTTTCCACATTCATTAGCGCAGCAACCGTTTGATTGCGCGAATCAAGAGCAACTGAAATCGTGGGGTCAGCCCAAGCACTTAGAAATGACCAAACCGTTTCTTCGGTCCCCAAATCGTAAGCCAATAATTGCGCGCGCTGCAAGCCTGGCAATGTTGCGCTCACAAGCAAAGTATCGCCCACAAAAAGTGCATCGGTCACAACCTCCTCTTCATCCGACCCCAAAGACGACGCATTGGATAGCACCCAGCCGTCGTCCATCCAGATGTGTTGGGTCCATTGGAGATCACCTGCACCAGACAGGTAGGTTGTTCCAACCGACCAGAGTTCACCCTCTCGGTCAAAACAGCGCAGAGGAAGATCCCAAGCCGTGGTGCCCCACGTTTGACTCGAAATGACCAAACCATTCGGATTCAACGTGTGCCAATGCCAGTCGTACCCATCAGCGGCATTGGCGTATCGCATGCTCAAAACGGTGATGCGACCATCTGCATGTTCAACCGCGTCCACAGGTTGCAACAATGGTTCGTCATCCAAGGTGGTTTCCCAAATGGATTGAGCGTCACCACCAAGTCGCTGAACCCAAGCATGAGGCTGGTCATTGGAAGTGCTATTGGTCGAACTGAGACTGAGAACTTCTCCGTTCTGCAATGCAATCAGACGGACTCCCCGGTCGTCTTGTTGTCCACCCCAAACGCGCGCCTCTACCGCATCCACTTGTGCGAAAGAAACAAATGAAGCACAGAGCATTGCACCCGTCAAAAACACCCCTCGCAATCGATCAATCCTGAACCGCCTCATGAACGCGCTTTAATTGAGTAAGCAATTCGTGCAGCCGATCCAACGGAAGCATGTTCGCGCCGTCAGACAGCGCAGAGGCTGGATCGGGATGTGTCTCGATGAAAACACCGCTTGCACCCGCTGCAACAGCCGCTTTACCAACGGTCGCAATCAAGCCCGGTTTGCCACCGGTCACACCCGAAGGTTGATTGGGCTGCTGAAGGCTGTGCGTGATGTCTGCAATAACAGGACCATGCTGACGCATCACTGGAAATCCACGCATGTCGACCACCATGTCCTGATAACCCAACATGGTGCCGCGTTCCGTTAGCCAAGCTTTCTGATTGCCCGATTCGTGAATCTTTCGAATGGCATGTTCCATGGATTCTGGTGCAAGAAATTGCCCTTTTTTGACATTGACCACTTTGCCCGTCTTGGCCGCGGCTACCAGCAAGTCTGTTTGACGGCACAAAAATGCTGGAATTTGCAGTACATCGACACATTCTGCTGCCATGGCTGCCTCATCCGCAGCATGAATATCAGTGGTCGTCCTCACGTCCATGCGTTGACCGATGGATTGTAAAATTGACAACGCCTTCTCGTCACCAATGCCCGTGAAACTGTCCAGTCTCGATCGATTCGCTTTTCTATACGACCCCTTAAAAATGAAGGGCAAACCCAGTGCCGTGCACGCCTCCGCAACACCGTCAGCGATTCGATTGGCGATGTCTTCACCTTCAATGGCACACGGCCCAGCGATGATTTGCAGTTGATTGCCAGCGGTCCAACCCGTCATTTCTGACGGCTGCTGCATCCACTTCTCAGAACCGTTTGGTTGATTTGCCATGGGGCTAAGTTCGGAACTCCATCCCGAATTGCCGCATCAGAGCGACTCGTATCGCAAGGTAACTCCTCGGCCATAGGCCGAATCACTCCCCCACCCCCATGGATCCTCGATGTAAATCATAAAGGCGCGTTCATTTGGCATGCGCCAGCGAGCCCATGCAGCCGGACGCACCCGCCCCCATCCGCCGGCAATGACCTGAACTCCAGCTTGCCAGTGTTTTCCGAAGGCACGCCGAAAACCCGAAATGGCTCGTGGCAATGGCATCCACTCACCCAATTGAACTTGAACATCCCATCCTGTGCGAGGCGATAGTGGGTACTCAAAACTCAGATCGAGCCGACCCGGCAAGAACTGAAAATCGACTCCTGACGAATCTGCCGTGTACAGCCCCTCTGCAAATCCTTCCTCTTGCAGAGAAGCAATGGACCATCCTGCTCCAGACAGCGGAAGACCGGAAGTCTCCAGCACTGTATCAACTGCAAAGCGTAACGGATTGGGCGCAAGCACAACCCCCACGTTCCGCAGCTGAACATGAAATGCAAAAGGCGCCTCTTCACGAAGAAAATGCCATTCAGCATTGACCCCAAGACCCCAGCCGGCTTTGCGACTCATGCGCGCATTTGCACGCATTGACGCATGCAAATCATCAACCGCTTCATTGACATAAAAATAACCGGTATGAATCAGTCCTTCGAATTGAAATGGACGATACACCAGCCCCAATTCAACCCGGTTATGGTGCTGTCCTTCGATTCCAATCGCAGCATTGAGCCATGCCGTACTTCGCGCTCGCGTGCCATCCAAAACGTTCCAACGTTCGAGATGTCCCGCGTTGCCTGTGAGGACCAAATCGTACAATTCAGGCGTCCAGCGCGAATCGCCAATCCAGCGGGCCTGGATTGAGCCGCAAAGCCGCCAGTTGGTCTCCTTCCACATACGCCGTGATCGAGCATGCAACTGAAAGCCAGAGGAAAAACCAAACCCCCCCATGTCTCCACCTTGCGCGGCTCGTGCGGCATCCACGAGCGTTCGGTCGATGTTACCACCACGCACCAGCAGCTGGCCAAGTTGATGATCCATCGTATTGGAACGATGTTGACCCCACATGGTCAATGACCACGGTAAAAAACGTGACGTATCCGTGGGATGCGCATCTTCCTGCAAAGAATCCGCCTGCGCATGCAATGAAAGGTCAAATGCCTGCATGGATGGCATTGTCAACCCCGCCAGAACAGACAGCCACAAGAGGTTTCTCCTCATTGATTGTTTGCTCATTTTCATTGAACCGTGACTTGATGTGTTCCTTCAATTGCCACTTGAAGACGCAGGCGTTCATTGCCCGTGAAGACCACTTCCCCTTCTGAATCCATATGAGCCGAAAAAACCAACTGACTTGGCCCGACCAAGCGGTTGTCGTCGACAGGTATGCGCCATTCAATAACATTGGAAGCGTCTGACTCGTCAAAAAAAGAAGCCATCGTTCCATGGATCACTTCAGTGTCAAAGGCGTCGTCAGGGTGCTCCCATTCCGCATTGAAATCCCATGAAACAGGGAAGCCATTTGTGAGACGGAGCACCAAATCTCCCTCGAATTGCGGCAAGTTGACGCCTTCGAAATCAATCACTTGTTTCACGCCAAATTGTTCAATGGTTCCTTTCAATGGCCATTCCAAATCCAATCGCAATTGTGGGGGCTGTCGGGCATCGAAGAAATCTTGCCCACCGGAGATATCCCCCAAAGGATTGAGCAGTCCTTCCCCTTGCAGCGTAACCCACTCAGGCAAATAGCTCAGCAACTCAAAAATATCCGGTCCCGATTCCAACAGGTCCAGGTTCCAGGTTCCCGGAGCCACCTCACCTGAGCTCCAATCCGCACGGGATATGAATTGAGGCGCAGACAGCTGTGGATGACCCACATTGATACCATCCACTTGCAAGGCATCCAAATCAAGGCGAATGTCGGCAGCGAGGGTGTTGTTAAAGGAAAGGAGTGCTCGCGTCGGATTGATTTCCAAAAAGCCTCCTGTAAACAACTCAGAATCGAAGATTTTTTGCTCAACGTCAAAATCGAGCGCCTCTTGCCCGAAATAACCTGCGACTTGTTGAACCAATAAATCCTTGAAATACATATCAACGAGAATACTATCCGCCCCATAAACCTGGGCAGTATCCTCGATGAACTCAGGCGTGCCGATGATCAACTCACTTGCAATTCGATTGATTTCGTTTCCAGAAACTCCCGTTAAGTCGAAGCTAGCTCCCGACAAATCAATCACCCCCATTGCCGTCTGAAATTGCCCATCTGTGCTTGGCGGTAGCAACACATACAGTTCAACGGCCTGGCCGTCAATGGTGACACTGGGAAGGTCATATTGCATTTCCACATAGCCGTCGGTTGAACTCTGAACGGAATATTCAATCCGCCCGGACTCCAAAACAATCGATTTGAATTGCTGGTCGATTCCCTGGAACACGATATCCTCTTCTGAATCGAGTAAAACCGTTCCGGGTGGCACCTGAAAGGGACCTCCTGAAAAATCTGGAGACAACTCCTGAGAAACCAACGTATCTGGAAGTTGCGTTAACGCTTCAATATTAAGTTCACTTAATGCACCATCAAAACGAATCACGGCAACAGGTCCTGCTTCAATCGTTGCAAGCGAGTCACCAACCACGTCCGTCCAATCCAGCAAATCATCTATGAGCGGCAGAGCAACGTCCGCCTCCCATGTGGTGGCCTGACGGGTGCATCCAGACATCAAAATCACCAAAACACAACAAGCCAAAGGCAGTCGAGCGAGTGTTCGTCGACAGCACATTTGCAGGGCTTTGGTTGAAGATGTCTTCATCATTTATAGCGTGCGATTCAAATCACATTGTTCCGTCCAAAAACGGTTCGGTTTCCGTCCTTCCAAGGCCATTTCCATGGATCGAGACTCAACCAAACGGACCAAGCCAACAGCGTGCTTACTAAAGATACGAATTGTGGAACAATTGCAACACCGACAATAAACAGCAAGATTACGACAGCTAGAATCGACTGCAAACGGTCCGCAAATCGAGTCGAATACTGCCGCGCTAGCCCCAAAACCAAAAGAAGTGGCGATGCCCATATCAAGTTCCAATTCGCCCAGGTATCCTGGTGATCCGTAATCGTCCACATCAGCATCAAGATCACGCCAAGCAATCCTGCCAATGCTTGCACCAACTTACCAAGCCATCGCTCGGCGCGACGAACTGAAACATCCTTGCGAAATTGAATTCCACGTTTGACACTCCAACCCAAACTCCAGAGCAAGATCAGAGCAGCCATTGAAATCGGGTGATTCCAATGCGAAACGCGCACCGCACGAAACCACGAACTTTGAGGAGGAAGCAACTCGAAAGGTTTACCAGCGATGAAGTGACCGTCCAGTTTTGCATGATGAAGCTGAGCCATCAATCCGTCAGGCAGAAAACTCGACCCACATGAAGGCATTGGCTCATCCACACGACAGCCCAAAATGAAATCAATTCCAGCTTCAATCCAAGGATCACCCTCGATGTAAGGCTCAAGAGCCTGTCGATAGGTCACTTTCTTTGCACGCGCCGCATCATTGCCACAATAGGCGTCGAAGCGCTCTCCCCATGCCATTTTCATCGCATCCAATGCGCGTGTGCTGCAATTGTCATGTAAAAATTTGTAAGCATACACACGATTTTCTGGCAGATGATTCCACTCCAAAAACTGGATCAGCAACCGCGCATCAGAAGCTGAAAGCTCCAATTTTTGCTCAAGAATCGCCCGATTACTCGTCAAGTAATCCTGCTGAAATGAGCCAAACGAAGATTTGGCCAATCGGTAATCCAATTGACCACGCATGAATCGGGCGTAAAACCCCTCACTGAATTGGAACGTACCGTAATTGTAAGTCCAATCAATTGGTGGGGTTTGACCCCAATCTGTGACGCGAATCGCAGTATGTCCCCAAGCACTGTACAAATCGGAACCGGGTGAACCGGTCAAAACAGAAACTTGAACGGAATCCGTCCAAATTGAGGGCGTCCGCAATTCACCCGCCATGGACGGCAGTGCCGAGCCCAAAAAGAGAATGACCAGCATCGAGGCAACCAACCACCGGACACCGTTCGACGTGCCACGCGCTAATTCTTGAGCCGCTCCAGCCAGCCATACATTTCGATAAGGTTTAAAACTCTTTTGCTCGGGATCGAATTCAATGATCAGTTCCCCTCCAGTCATCACAACTTTGCGATGGTTTGCGCCTCCTTCTCGATTAAAATCAGCAATGGCCGCTGCAGCAGCGCCTGTCCCACAGGCCTTTGTTTCTGCTTCTACCCCACGTTCAAAAGTGCGCATGCGAAGTTGCACAGGACTCACTCGAGCTACAAAATCCACGTTGACACCATCAGGCGCATAGTGCTTATGGCTTCGAATGGCGCTGCCATGAAGCGCTACATCCAAGGTTGAGATTGTTTCAGTTTGGCCCCACTCAATGTGATGAGGGCTTCCGGTGTCTACAAAATCTGCAATGCCGCTGGGGCTCCACCAACAGGGCGCATCAGCGGGAGGAGCAGTATCAAGCAGTTGCACCGCAGGAACATCAAATTCAGGATGCCATTTGACGGCGTGTTTGCCATCGCAAGCGTGCAAAACACCATGCGCTGGTTCCATCCACCCTTGACCACATAAAAAAGCGAACAAAGCCCGACTGCCATTTCCACAAAAAGACCGCGACCCATCGGCATTGAGGTAATCCATCTGCCAAGCGTTGCACATCCCTGAAGCAGAAATCGGACCAACGGGTTGAAAAAAAATAACCCCATCTGCACCCAACCCATTTTCACGATTGCACCACCTTGCGATGTTCTGCTCATCAGGCAATACGGACCATTCTCGTTGATCCAACAAGATAAAATCGTTGCCTGTGCCTTCCCATTTCCAAAAATTGAAATGCATGACAACGAAGGTAGCCCATCCGGACTGCGCTATCTTTACGCTGTCCTCTAAAATTCAAACCGTTGTCAACCATCGAATCTGGCGTAAAAGCACTTCTCAACGCATTTCGAACCATGAGCACTGCCCGTGCCATGAGCGATTTGTACGAAGCCAATGCGAGACTTACCTCAAAGTATGTGCACGCGTGTTCTCGTGGGCATGAAGCGATTCAGTGGGCCGCAGGCCGGTTGCTCGAAGAACAGGATTACGTCAGCGCTTATTACCGGGATGATTGTTTGCTGATCTCAATGGGTATGGAGCCCCACGAATTGATGCTTCAGCTATTGGCCAAAGCCGACGACCCGTTCTCAGGTGGACGAACGTATTACAGTCATCCATCGCTGAATCGTCCTGGATTGCCGAGAATCCCCCATCAAAGCAGCGCAACTGGCATGCAAGCCATCCCAGCAGCTGGAGTCGCAATGGGCATTCAATACCGCGAAACACGAGGCCTTGGACACGATCGTGGCGATGCCCCTCCCGTGGTGATCTGCTCCATTGGTGACGCAGCGATGACCGAGGGAGAGGTCAGTGAGGCACTGCACATGAGCGACCTCAAGGAGCTACCAATTATCTGGTTAATCCAAGACAATGAATGGGACATTTCAGCGCATGCTTCTGAAATCCGATCACACGATGTCAGCACATTGATCAAGGCGTTCCCCCAAATCAAGGCCTTTGAAATCGATGGTGCAGATACTGAAGTGAGCATTGAAACAATGCAGTTGGCGTTCGATCACGTGCGCGAAAATCGCAAACCGGCCATGGTTCATGCACACGTCCCTTTGCTCGGACACCACACCAGCGGTGTCCGAAAAGAATGGTACCGTGACGATCTTGAAGAACACGAAAAACGAGACCCCCTCCCTCGTTTGCGAAAACGGCTGACGTCCCTTGGGATTGGAGCAGAAGAACTAGACCGTATCCAACAGGAAGCTGCCGACGTCGTGCAACAGCAATTTGATGAAGCCATAGCAAAACCGGAGCCAAATCCTGTAGAGCTCATGGCCCACGCCATGGCTCCAACGAGCATCACAGAAGAGACTGGCCAACGAATCGGAGCTGAAAGCGAGTCAACCCTTATGGTGGATTGTGCATTGCACGCCATGCAGGAGATCCTCGAAGACCATCCCGAAGCTTTGCTCTATGGACAAGATGTTGGTGGAAGACTGGGAGGAGTGTTTCGAGAAGCGGCGACGCTTGCTGAAAAATTTGGTGATGATCGCGTGTTCAACACGCCCATTCAGGAAGCTTTCATCATCGGCTCAACAGCTGGAATGTCAGCTGCGGGACTGCGGCCAATCGTCGAAGTCCAATTTGCGGATTATCTCTGGCCGGGATTGAATCAATTGTTTACTGAGCTGAGCCGCAGCTACTTTTTGTCCAACGGGCAATGGCCCGTGCACAGCCTCATCCGCGTGCCGATTGGAGCATATGGCTCAGGTGGACCGTATCACAGTTCCAGCATTGAATCCGTCTTGTCCAACATTCGAGGCATTAAAGTCGTGTATCCGTCCAATGGCGCTGATTTGAAAGGCTTGTTGAAATCTGCTTTTTACGATCCGAATCCAGTCGTGGTGTTGGAGCACAAGGGACTTTACTGGTCGAAAATCCCGGGCACCGAAGACGCCAAGGTCCATGAACCAGACGCCGCATACCGCGTGCCCATCGGGAAGGCTCGAATCGCACACACCTGTCGCGGACCTGAGGCTCCGAGGTGCACGATCATCACGTACGGACGTGGCGTATACTGGGCCAAGGAAGCCATTGAGGGACTAGAGAGTGAAGTCGAAATCCTCGATTTACGATCCATTAGCCCCGTGGATTTCAATATGATTTCCACATGCGTTCGCACTTCACATCGCGCATTGATTGTGACAGAAGAACCTGTCTTGAACGGATTCGCCCAAGCGCTCTCAGGGCGCATTGGTGCGGAACTGTTCTCTGATCTTGATGCACCGGTCAAGGTGGTCGGATCCATGGAAACACCCGCCATTCCGTTGAATGAAGAGTTGGAGCGATTTGTGCTAGTCAATCCACAAAAAGTGCGACAAGCACTGGATGAAATTCTGGCATTTTGAAACAATTCTTTTCCTCCAAATCACATCAACTGCAGAGGGGTGCTTTGCTCCTATTGGCCGTTTGCTGTAGTTCAATCGCTCACACATCCCAACCATGGAGCGGAAAGGTTATTTATGATGTAACACCATTAAATGTGGAGGCCTCAGAGTGGGACTATCTCCCGCACACAATGACTTACGAGACCAACGGAAAAGCTTGGAAAATCACAGAGAAGGGCACCAGTTTCGAGCGCATCTGGATGGGAACTTTTGAGAGGTTGGACTACCACGTTCTTTTTCACTTTCTCGGACACGCTGTAGAGTTGATTGAGCAGTGCCCCACGACCACTCCAAACGTATCTGGTCAATGGTATGAGCATGATGCTCCTTGCTCTTGGGCAATTGCTGCATTGCCAAAATCATGCACATTGAAAGACGGGCCAGCGCTTTACCAGATCAACGCCCGCGAAAAAGCGGACATCCCCGAGCGAAAATGGGATCGCAAAGCATTCGAATTGCCGGCTGGATATGAACCTGTTGACCGACTTGCCTTAGCAGCCTTACTCACACAAATGGGCAGCAGCAAAGATTGACTATCAATCTTTTACCAAGTTTTGCTGACACTATTTGAGCAACTTGTACCTCCATCACAGTTGTTTGGTGCAAATCGAGAACAAAACAGCATCTCCTGTGTCGTAAGGGTATGACGCGAGCCAAGCCCAGCGAGTGGACTGTAAAGTCTTGCGTTAAAGAAACGCCAGATGCCATGCGCATTACGTTTGCTCGGAAGCAAAACTTAGGCCATGCCCCAATTGTTGGAGCACCCTGTGCAAGCGTCGAACTTGCACTCCCAACGACTCCGATTATACAGCGACGTTATTCCCTCATTTCGCCCATCCATTCGAACGAACCGACAATCATTGTCAAGGACATCAAAGGAGGTGCTGCGAGCGATTTCTTCCACCGCCATCTCAAGAGTGGAGACGTTCTAGAGATGAAAGGAGTGCAGAACACGTTGTGGAAGAATGAGTGGAGTGCAAAAAGGAAGTCATTCGTTTGTTTTGCTGGCGGAATAGGAATCAATCCTATCTACAGCCTGATGCAATGGGGACTTGCGCCAACATCGCCCCAAGAACATCGATTTAAAGTTTATTATGGATCGCGTTCTCCGCGTCATGGCCTTCTGAGTAAGGAATTGAACACACTCAAGGCTCATGATCGTTTGGAGCTGCACCGAATCTATTCAGAACGCTCGAATGATGATGAAGACATCCTTGGGCACATCACCAAAGATCAGGTAGTCAATTGGTTGAGCAACGAGCCCAAGTCATTGTCAATGGAGTATGTGATTTGCGGACCTTTTGGGATGATGCAAAATGTCCATGCAGCTTTGGACGAACTCGGCATTCCTGACCGCCAAAGGCACACCGAATATTTTACAGACCGTCTGATCAAAC
>Ga0206677_10001311_pt1 | contig 23020 bp, 20 predicted proteins | sample M130m12015metaG_FD_155475 | JGI IMG/M metagenome (GOLD analysis project Ga0206677, IMG submission 155475) | Ammonia-oxidizing marine archaeal communities from Monterey Bay, California, United States - M1 30m 12015 | ecosystem: Environmental > Aquatic > Marine > Intertidal zone | place: USA...
ACCCAAACCTACTACGCCAAGGCCCATTACAGATCCTCCCGTAAAAGCCACTTCCAAGGCTTTACCAAGGGATGTTCTAGCAGCGTTGGTGGTTCTAACGTTGGCTTTGGTTGCTACACGCATACCGATAAAGCCTGCTAGTGCAGAACATATCGCACCCACCACAAAAGACAAGGCTACCATACCATGGGATCCTTCTTCATTGCTTCCTTTAAAGTATAGTAATATGGCCAAACAGACCACAAAGATGGAAAGAATTCTATATTCTGCCTTTAGGAAAGACATTGCTCCTTTGGCAATGTTTTCGGCAATTTTAGCCATTTTTTCGTTTCCGACTTCTTGTTTGGCAATCCAATTGTTTTTTACAAAAACAAATACCAAACCCAAAAGTCCAAATACAGGTAGAAAATCTATAATAAATTTCATGTAATGTTGGTTTATTAATGGCCCCAAAAGTAAGAAAACCATTCAGAATAAAAAAGGAATCTAAAGTCTATAAATTCTGGTAAATTTTAACCAAAGGAAACATAAGTGATAGTGTTTAAAACAGACCGTTTAATTCAGCGTCGATTTTCTCAATGATCTGACCTAAATCTTCCTTATTTTCGACAAAATCTATTTCATCGACGTCAACGATCAATAATTTTCCCTTTTGATAAGTTGAAACCCAAGCCTCGTATCTTTCATTCAAACGACTTAAGTACTCTATGCTGATAGAATTTTCATATTCTCTGCCTCTTTTATGGATTTTACTCACCAAATTAGGGATACTACTTCTCAGATAAATGAGCATATCTGGGCCTTGTACCATAGACTCCATCAGCTCAAATAACGACTGGTAATTATTAAAGTCTCTTTGATTCATCAGACCCATTGCATGCAGGTTGGGAGCAAAAATGTGAGCGTCCTCATAGATAGTACGATCTTGAATAAAATTTTTATTAGAATTTCTAAAATTCTTCAATTGACGAAATCTGCTGTTCAAAAAATAGACTTGAAGATTGAAAGACCATCGTTCCATATGATTGTAGAAGTCATCCAGATAAGGATTATCAATCACATCCTCGTAGTGGGCTTCCCAATCATAATGTTTAGAGAGCAATTCTGCTAAACTGGTTTTACCTGCGCCAATATTACCCGCAATTGCGAAATACATTTTTAACTTTTTGCTGGGGTTAAGATAATTACTTTTTTGATTTCGAAGACTTTTTATATAGCTGATTTTTTTTTGGATATCAATCAAACTTGATTTCCATCTGTTAATATTGACTTTATTTTTTTCTATAATTTAAAAATTAGTAATACATTTGTAAAATAATCGAGGAAGGATTTGACTGATTGCAACCTCTTAAAAAAATGCTAAAGCAGTGTTGCTTTAAGACGTACTTTGTCAAATCCCCTAATAAAGCAACTTTATGTCTTATTTTTTTACTTCAGAATCTGTAAGCGAAGGCCATCCTGATAAGGTATCGGATCAAATCAGTGATGCCCTATTAGATAATTTTATTGCCTTTGATTCTGACAGCAAGGTAGCTTGCGAAACACTTGTCACCACAGGACAGGCCATTCTGGCGGGAGAGGTTAAAAGTAACACTTATCTCGATGTCCAAACCATTGCTCGTGAAACCATCAATCGTATTGGTTATACTAAAGACGAATATCAGTTTAGTGGTAATTCATGTGGAGTAATATCACTGATACATGAGCAGTCTCAGGATATTAATCGCGGAGTGGACAGAGATGAAAAAGAAAATCAAGGTGCTGGTGATCAAGGAATCATGTTTGGTTATGCAACCGATGAAACCGAAAACCACATTCCATTGGCTCTAGATTTATCTCACAAAATTTTGATTGAATTGGCCAATATCAGAAGGGAAAACAGAGAAATTACTTATTTACGTCCCGATTCAAAATCTCAAGTTACCATTGAGTACAGCAATGATGGTCAACCCCTACGTATAGATACTATAGTGGTATCAACACAACACGATCAGTTTTTGGATGACGATGAAAAGATGTTAGAAAAAATTAAAAGTGACATCATCAATATTGTTATTCAAAAAGTTATAGATCAAGAGCCTGCGCACATCAAAAAATTATTCCACAATGATATTACCTACCATATAAATCCTACAGGAAAATTTGTAATCGGTGGGCCTCATGGTGATACTGGATTGACAGGAAGAAAAATAATTGTGGACACCTATGGTGGAAAAGGAGCACATGGTGGAGGTGCTTTCAGTGGAAAAGACCCCAGTAAGGTAGACCGTAGTGCTGCATATGCAGCAAGGCATATTGCCAAAAATCTTGTAGCAGCTGGCGTAGCCAAGGAAATTTTAGTTCAGTTGAGTTATGCCATTGGCGTGGTGGAACCAACTTCTATTAATATCAACACCTACAACACTTCCAAAGTTTCACTTTCCGATCCTGAAATTGCAGAAAAGGTTAGTGAAATTTTTGACCTCCGACCTTATGCTATTGAAAACAGACTTAAACTCCGAAACCCCATTTATCTTGAAACAGCTGCTTATGGTCATATGGGAAGACAACCCCAAGTAATTACTAAATTTTTTGAATCGCCCTACAGTGGTAGGGTAGAAAAAACAGTTGAACTTTTCACCTGGGAAAAACTTGATTATTTGAATAAAATTAAAAACACCTTTAAATTATGAGCCTAAAATTAGCAACCAATGCACTTCATGCTGGGCATGACGTGACAAAAACACAAGGAACGAGAGCCGTTCCCATTTATCAAACATCCTCCTATGTGTTTAATGACTCTGATCATGCAGCCAACCTATTTGCATTGACAGAGGCAGGATACATATATACTCGATTGAACAACCCTACTAACGATGTCCTCGAACAACGATTGGCAGCCATTGAGGGGGGGGTAGCTGCAGTTGCCACTGCATCCGGAACAGCCGCAATTGCTACAACATTCATGACGTTGCTCAAAGCAGGGGACCATATTGTAGCCTCCAACAGTTTGTATGGAGGAACTTATAATATGTTGAACAATACTTTACCTCGTTTTGGAATTACGACAACATTTGTTGATCCAGATGATGTTGAGAATTTCACCAAAGCTGTTCAGCCCAATACCAGAGCATTTTTTGCTGAATCATTGGGAAATCCTAAATTGGATGTGCTGGATTTGAAATCGATAAGTGAACATGCAAAAGCAGCTAAAGTACCTTTTATAGTAGACAATACTATCGCTACACCAGCATTATTGAATCCTATCGAACACGGTGCCAATATCGTTATCCACTCTTTGACCAAATACATCACAGGAAATGGAACAACCATTGGTGGAGTGATCATCGATGCAGGAACTTTTGACTATTCCAACGGGAATTTCCCCGAGTTTACAGAGCCTTCTCCATCCTACCATGGGTTGAAGTATCATGATGTGTTGGGTCCAATTGCCTTTATTGCAAGGGTGAGAATTGAGGGTCTCAGAGACCTGGGGAGTGCCCCCAGTCCATTGAACAGTTTCCAAGTTATTCAAGGATTGGAAACTTTAGAAGTGAGAATGCAAAAACATTCTGACAATGCTTTGGAACTTGCCCAATGGTTGCAATCCAGAGACGAAGTTAGTTGGGTAAATTATCCTGGACTAGAATCTTCTAAATATGCAGGTTTGGCTCAAAAGTACTTACCCAATGGAAAAAGTGGTATTGTAACTTTTGGTCTGAAAAAAGGATTTGAAGCAGCAAAAAAGGTTACCGAAAGTACCGAGATTTTTTCGCTTTTGGCTAACATTGGTGATACCAAATCTTTGATCATTCATCCTTCTAGTACAACCCATTCCCAGTTAAATGAGGAAGAACAAGCCAGTACGGGTGTGTCTTCTGACTTGGTTAGAATCTCAGTGGGAATCGAAAATGTAGAGGATTTAAAAGAAGATTTGGACAAAGCGCTAAAAGCAATTTAATCCATCTCAATGACTGAGGTTAAAACAATTTCCGTAAAGGATTTTACTACAGATTCAGGAGCTGTCTATGAACAGATAGACATACACTATCAGCATTTTGGTCAGGTATTTGATCAAGCACCTGTAGTACTCATCAATCATTCCTTGACCGGTGATGCCAATGTTGCCGGTCCACAGGGGTGGTGGACTAAAGTTGTAGGCCCCAACCTCACCATTGACACCAATCATTTTGCAATCCTTGCATTTAATATTCCTGGTAATGGCGTAAATGATTACACCCTTGATCAATATGATGGTTTTCATACTGGAGATATTGCAGAAATTTTCTTTAAGGGATTGCAAATACTAGGAATACAAAAACTATTTGCACTGATTGGAGGATCAATAGGGGGAGGCATTGCATGGGAGATGGCGGCTTTATACCCCTCCTTGACTAAAAATCTGATTCCTGTTGCGGCCGATTGGAAAGCTTCCGATTGGATCATTGCCAACACCTATCTCCAAAAAAGGCTTTTAGAAAACTCAAAACAACCTCTGAGGGATGCGCGGATTCATGCGATGTTAACCTATCGAACTCCTTCCTCCTTTACTGAACGATTTGACAGAACTTTTAACAAGGATAAAAATATATTCAATGTTGAAAGTTGGCTCATTCACCATGGTGACAAATTACAAGGTCGATTTCTCTTGCAAGCCTATAAAACGATGAATCATTTATTGGCATCTATTGATATAACCAGAAAAGGAGATACGCTGGAACATATTATTGAATCCATTACTTCTAATATTCATTTGATTGCTATTGAAAGCGACCTCTTTTTCACTGCAGAGGAAGACCGAAAAACCCATAGAAGAGGAAAAAAAGTAAAAGAAAATATTTTTTATCATGAAATTAAATCCATTCATGGACACGATGCTTTTTTGATAGAAAATGATGCTGTGTCACAAATTCTGAGTGGCATATTCAACCCCAATCAACTTATCTAAAAACAAATGAAAGTAAGCCTTAACAGAGTTAATCAAGACTACCTTTTTGAAGTACACAACGACAACGGTCACAAAGTTTTATTGGATAACAAATCCAAAAAAGAAGGAAAAGTGGAGGGCGTTAGTCCCATGGAACTTCTTTTGATGGGTCTTGCAGGTTGCAGTAGTATAGATATTATTGCTATTCTCAACAAACAAAAGATTAATCCTACTGACCTTAAAATGGATGTTGAAGGATATCGATTGCCTGATCAAGTTCCTTCATTGTTTTATAAAATTCAGGTTGATATTAAGCTCGAAGGCGACATCGCTGCTGAAAAAGCCAAAAGAGCCGTTAGTCTCTCTTTTGACAAATATTGCTCTGTAGCCAAAACCCTATCTTTTTCAACTCCAATTAAATACTCCATTTTTCTTAATGGGAAAAAATTATGAAAAAACACTTTGAAACCGAAGCCATAAGAACACAAATGGAGCGATCTCAATATGCCGAACATTCGGCCCCCCTCTATTTGACCTCAAGTTTTGTTTTTGAGGACGCTGAGGAGTTGAGAGCCTCTTTTGCCGATGAGTTTGATCGTAATATTTACAGCCGATTCTCCAATCCCAACACCCAGGAATTAGTTGACAAAATATGTATCCTCGAAGGGGCAGAGGAGGGTATTGCTTTTGCCTCGGGAATGGCAGCTGTATTCGCTAGTTTTGCAGCTTTGCTTAGCAGTGGAGATCATGTTGTTTCCGCAAGATCAATCTTTGGATCCACTCATTCTCTTTTTACAAAATATTTCAACAAATGGAATATCGAAACTACTTATTTCAATGCCAATACACCCCAAGAAGTTGAAACAGTAATTCAGCCTAATACCAAGATTATTTATATAGAAACTCCTACCAATCCGGGTTTGGATGTCCTTGACATGGAGTATCTATCAGAAGTCGCCAAAAAAAACAATATCCTTTTGGTGGTGGACAACTGTTTTGCTACACCCTACCTACAAAAACCTATAGAATTTGGTGCCGATTTGGTCATTCATTCAGCGACCAAGCTTATCGATGGACAAGGCAGGGTTTTGGGTGGATTGATTGTAGGGAAGTCAGATTTGATCAATGAGATAAGACCCTTTTTTCGAAATTCAGGTTCTGCATTATCTCCATTCAATGCTTGGGTGCTTTCCAAAAGTATAGAGACACTAGCCGTTCGTTTGGATCGTCATTGTGAGAATGCATTGGCATTGGCAAAACACTTGGAAAATCACCCCAAAATCAGCAAAGTAAAATACCCCTTTTTAACAACACACCCTCAATACGAAATCGCTAAGAAGCAAATGCTTAAAGGCGGGAATATTGTGACTTTTGAACTCAAAGAGGGCATTAAAGCAGGGCAAGTTTTTCTAAATCAAATTCAGATGTGCTCTCTTAGTGCTAATTTAGGAGACACCAGAACCATTGTTACTCATCCAGCAACTTCTACCCACAGTAAACTTTCTATAGAGGAAAGAGCCCTAGTGGGCATCACAGATGGTTTAATACGACTTTCTGTTGGTTTGGAGAATATAGAAGATATCAAACAAGACATTGATCAGGCTTTGGAAAAAATTTAACAGATGATAAAGGATATCTTAAACGAAAGAATTTTGGTTTTAGATGGTGCCATGGGCACGATGATCCAAAGACTAGAGCTCTCTGAGGAACAATTTAGAGGAGATTGGTTCACAGATCATCCCTGCCCCTTGGGGGGCAATAACGATCTATTATCCATTACCCAACCCGATGCCATCAGAAACATTCATGAACAATATCTTCTGGCGGGTGCTGATATCATCGAAACCAACACTTTTTCTTCTACTTCCATTGCTATGGCAGATTATCAAATGGAAGATTTGGCTTATGAGCTCAATTATGAGTCAGCAAAAATAGCGAAGGAAACTGCTCAAAAAATAACGACTCAAAACCCAGACAAACCAAGATTTGTTGCTGGTGCTATTGGACCTACCAACAAGACCGCCAGCATGTCGCCAGATGTGAATGATCCAGGTTTTCGTGCGGTCAGCTTCGATGAACTTTTTGATGCTTATCGAGAACAAGTAGCTGGATTGGTTGAGGGAGGTGCTGATTTACTTTTGGTTGAAACCATTTTTGATACTCTTAATGCCAAAGCCGCACTTTTTGCGATTCAAGACTATTATCAAGAGAAAAAAATAAACTTACCGATAATGGTGAGTGGAACCATAACAGACAAAAGTGGAAGGACTTTGTCGGGTCAAACCGTAGAAGCCTTTGCCATTTCTGTTTCCCATATTCCCCTTATCAGTATAGGATTTAACTGTGCATTGGGTGCTAGTCAACTTCATCCCTATTTGAAGAGATTGTCAAACCTGACGCCCTTTCACACCTCGATTCACCCCAATGCTGGTTTGCCCAATGCTTTTGGTGAGTATGATCAAACCCCACAAGAAATGGCTGTATTGATTGAGCAATTTCTGGATCAAAACTTGATCAATATTGTGGGAGGATGTTGTGGCACCACTCCAGATCACATTCGTCTAATTGCCGAAGTCGCCTCCAAGGCAAAGCCCAGAAAGCCCCAAATTCCATACCATGTATAACTCCAACCGATACTTAACGCTTTCTGGTCAAGAGTCTTTGGTAGTTACACCTGAAACTAACTTTATTAATATTGGAGAACGTACCAATGTAACGGGTTCCAGAAAATTTTTGAGGTTAATTGAAAAAGGAAATTATGAGGTAGCGGTCGAAGTAGCTTTAGAACAAGTAGAAGGGGGGGCACAAATTATTGATGTCAATATGGACGAGGGGATGATCGATGGAAAAGCAGCCATGGTTAAATTCTTGAACCTGATTGGTGCAGAACCAGATATTGCTCGTGTACCAGTAATGATTGATAGCTCCAAATGGGAAATCATCGAGGCCGGACTCAAGGTCGTACAAGGTAAAAGTGTCGTCAATTCTATCAGTTTAAAGGAAGGAGAATCCATCTTTATTGAGCAGGCTCAGAAAGTAAAATTATATGGAGCTGCAGTTATTGTCATGGCTTTTGATGAAGATGGGCAAGCAGATAATTTTGAAAGGAGAATTCAAATCTGTGAACGATCCTACAGAATTTTGGTTGATAAGGTTAATTTCCCTCCAGAAGATATCATTTTTGATCCCAATATTTTTCCTGTAGCCACTGGAATGGACGAACATAAAAGAAATGCTCTGGATTTCTTTTTGGCCACTAAATGGATTCGAGAAAATCTCCCTTATGCCAATGTCAGTGGAGGTGTAAGTAACGTTTCTTTTTCTTTTAGGGGAAATAATGCGGTCAGAGAAGCAATGCATTCCTCCTTTTTATACCATGCCATTCAACATGGTATGAACATGGGAATTGTTAACCCAACTCTTCTCGAGGTTTATGACGAAATTCCGAAACCATTGCTTGAAAGGGTGGAAGACGTATTGCTTAATCGAAAAGAAGATGCAACCGAGGCCTTGTTGAATTATGCTGAAAGTATCAAAGGGAATAAAAAAGAGTCCAAGGAGCAAGAACAAGCTTGGCGAAATGAAGACTTACAAACCCGAATAACCCACGCCCTTGTTAAAGGTATAGACCGGCACATCATCGAAGATGTTGAGGAAGCAAGACTTGCGATCGATCGTCCCCTTCACGTTATTGAAAACAACTTAATGGCAGGGATGAATGTAGTAGGAGATTTATTTGGCTCTGGAAAAATGTTTTTGCCACAAGTAGTCAAATCTGCACGGGTTATGAAAAAGGCGGTGGCTCATTTACAACCTTTTATAGAAGCCGAAAAAACAGGGTTGAAAGAATCTTCTGGCAAAGTATTGATGGCCACAGTCAAGGGAGATGTTCACGACATTGGAAAGAACATTGTCAGTGTTGTTTTGGCTTGTAATAATTTCGAAATCATTGACCTCGGAGTAATGGTACCTCCCGAATTGATTTTGCAGAAAGCACAAGAAGAAAATGTCGATGTTATTGGGCTATCAGGATTGATTACACCATCACTAGACGAAATGGTTTATGTGGCTAAAGAGATGAACCGTATCGGGCTTAAAATTCCTCTTTTGATCGGTGGAGCGACCACATCAAAGGCTCACACTGCAGTTAAAATTGCTCCTCAAGGTAATTCGCCTATCATCCATGTCAACGATGCCTCTCGAGCAGTTACGATTGTCAATAACTTATTGAGTGAAAATAAAAATAAAATTTATACCGCAGAAATTGCAGCTGAATACCAATCATTTCGAGAGAAATTTTTAGACCGTATTTCCTCCAAGTCATATATTGATTTGAAAACAGCTCGAAATAGAAAATACAATATCGACTGGGAAGTATTTCGACCTGTTGTTCCAAAATCATTAGGATTAAACACCATTGAAGATCAAGATTTACAGCAATTGGTCTCCTATGTTGATTGGAGTCCTTTTTTTCGTTCCTGGGATTTACATGGCAAATATCCAGACATTTTAAACGATGAAATCGTAGGACAGGAAGCGACCTCTTTATTTATTGACGCCCAAAATATGCTTCAAAAAATAATTGATGAAAAGTGGTTGACTGCAAAAGCCTGTTTTGGTCTCTTTCCCGCCAATAGTCAAGAAGACGATATTCTGATTTATGATACTGAAAACTTCAATGAAGAGAAGTTTCGGTTGATTACTTTACGACAACAACTTCAAAAAAGGACGGGTCAACCCAACTTAGCTCTAGCAGATTTTGTAGCTCCAAAAGCAAAAGGCGTAAAAGACTATATCGGTACTTTTTGTGTCTCAACTGGATTTGGTGTTCAAGAAATTGCTGAACGCTTTGAAAAGGAAAATGACGATTATAACAGCATTATGATCAAGGCTCTGGCCGATCGATTGGCAGAGGCTTTTGCCGAATTTCTTCACCGAGAAATTAGAATACGCTACTGGGGGTATTCTCCAGAGGAAAGTCTTACAAACGAAGAGTTGATCAAAGAGCGTTACAAAGGGATACGGCCAGCACCAGGCTATCCTGCTTGTCCTGATCATCTGGAAAAACAAACCCTTTGGGAACTGATGGATGTAGAAAAAAACATTGGGGTAACCTTGACCGAAAGTTATGCTATGTGGCCTGCCGCTTCCGTCTCTGGGTATTATTTTGCCCATCCCGAAGCCAAGTACTTTGGCTTAGGTAAAATCAAAGAAGATCAATTGATAGACTACAGTAAAAGAAGAAATATCCCCATAGAAGAAGCCCGAAAGTGGCTCAATCCAAATTTAATATAAGCCCATGAAAGTTACCGACCACATTAAAAATGCTAAAGGAAGTACACAATTTACATTTGAGATTTTACCGCCATTAAAAGGGCAGGACATAAAATCGGTTTTTGATTCCATTGACCCTTTGATGGAATTCAAACCTCCTTTCATAGATGTAACCTATCACCGAGAGGAGTACAATTACGTTGAAAAAGATAACGGATTATTGGAAAAAAGGGTCATTCGTAAACGACCTGGGACCGTAGGTATTTGTGCAGCCATTCAAAACCGCTATCAGGTTGATGCGATCCCCCATATTCTCTGTGGAGGATTCAGCCAAGAAGACACTGAAAACTTTCTTATTGACCTTGACTTTCTGGGAATTGACAATGTAGTGGCTCTAAGGGGAGATGCTGTAAAGTCTGAGACCTATTTCAAACCCAGCAAAGGAGGACACGTCTATGCAAAAGACCTGGTGGTGCAAATCAATAATCTGAATCGAGGCCAATATTTGGATGAGAAAATTTTAAATTCAACTCCTACTGATTTTTGTATTGGGGTAGCTGGATATCCCGAAAAACATGCAGAGGCTCCCAGCTTGGACAGTGACATTCAATTTTTAAAGAAAAAAATAGAAGCGGGTTCCCATTACATTATTACCCAAATGTTTTTTGACAATCAAAAGTTTTTTGAGTTCGAAGAAAAATGTAGAGAAGGTGGAATTAATGTTCCAATTATACCTGGCCTAAAACCATTGGCCACGCTCAAACAACTCAATATGATTCCCCATCGTTTTCATGTAGACTTACCTCAGGATTTGATTAATGCAGTTCAGAAAGCTAAAGACAATACTGCCGTATTAGAAATAGGGGTGGATTGGTGCATTCAGCAAAGCAAGGAATTAAAAAATCACGGCGTCCCCTTTCTCCATTATTACAGTATGGGAAAATCTAAGAACGTCAAGAAAATTGCCAGTAGTATATTTTAGCGCTCACGGGTGAGCAGATTGAATTTTTTTTCAAGTCCTTCGTTTTTTTGCTGAAGACTCAAGATTTTTAAACCATTATCATGGGCAAAGTCAAAAACGGCAGGACGCATGTCCGTTTTTGATTCAAAGGTCAATTCATAGTCAAACTCAAAAGTGTTTACCACTGTTTTGATGTTAGGAATTTTTTGAAGTGCTACACTTTCCACCCGATAATCAAAACTTACACAAACCACTTGTTGATCGTTCATTTTTAAAGCCTCAAGTGTTTGATTCAAAACGACTTTTCCTTTGTTGAGGATGACGACCCTGTCACACATAGCCTCTACTTCTTGTAGGATATGGGTAGAGAGGAAAACCAATTTTTCTCTTCCCAAGGTTTGGATCAGTTTTCTGATCTCAACCACTTGATTGGGATCCAGTCCTGTAGTAGGCTCATCAAGGATCAAGTATTTCGGATCATGGAGGAGTGTTGCAGCCAGTCCAACTCGCTGTTTATACCCTTTCGATAAGACTCCAATTTTTTTGAAAGCATGTTCTCCAAGCCCTGTTTTTTCAATGACTTCCAGTACTGGAGGTTTTTGTAAAGCATACAAGTCTCCCACAAATTTCAAATATTCTTTAACATACATCTCAGGATACAGAGGATTATTCTCTGGAAGGTATCCCATTTGTTGCTGTACTTTTTTCAACTCTTGACGTAAATTTAATCCACCGATGGAAACCTCACCTTCCCATTGTGTTAAGAAGCCCGTCAATATTTTCATCAAGCTTGTCTTTCCAGCACCGTTGGGACCCAAAAGCCCAATCACTCCATTTTGGTCAAATACCAATGAAATGTTATTTAGAGCAACTGTGTTGCCGTAATTTTTAGATAATTGTTGGATGTTTATGCCCAAGAGTCAATGGTTATGGGTTGGCTCAAATTAATTTAAATACAATCTATTTGCCTAAAGATAATACTTCAAATTTAGTCAATAATATTTTTTTGGAAAAGGAAATGGAGAAGGTGGATAATGATGACTTAATTGTTTGATAAGAGTTTTGGTTTCAAAAATTTTAATTTTTCAGACTCCATACAGTTATAAGGTATTATGATCCGCTATTTATTTTTTATGAGGTACCCTGGTAGGTTTAGGATAACTCCAAAGAATAAAAAAACACTGGCAATCAGGTAAGCTCTGTTAGAAGTTGGAAAGCTAATGATCGTTAAAATGGAAAGAAAAATAAAAATAATTCCCAATAGGTAGGTAATCGCAGAAGTTCTCACATAACTGATAAGATTTGTATTTAGGCTTTATAAAACTATAAAAAATTTATAAAATGATTTGTTTTTGTAAAAAGCTATCATACATTTGTGCCTTTAAATAAGAAATGAATAAAATATATACTTATTACAATGCTTTCTATTACTTCTATGCAGAAGCAGGGAGGACTTTGTAGTAACTTTTAATAAAGCAAGCAAAAAGTCCTGATTTATCGGGACTTTTTTTTTGAACCATGATACAAAAAATAGCCATTCAAGGAATTAAGGGATCATTTCACGATCAGGTAGTGAAGCAGTATTTTGTTTCTGCTCCAGACTTGTTGGAATGTTCCTCTTTCGATGTTTTGGCCCAAGCAGTTGCTGAGGGTAAATGCGATCAAGCAGTCATGGCGATTGAAAATTCTATTGCAGGATCTATTTTGCCCAACTATGCATTAATGGATCAGTATGGATTGGTCATTACAGGGGAGCACTATCTCAGTATTGAACACAATTTGATGGCATTACCAGGGCAAAAAATTGAAGAAATAGAAGAGGTACATTCGCACCCAATGGCCCTGTTGCAATGTAAAAAATTCTTTCGGGCATATCCTCATATAAAACTGGTGGAAAGTCATGATACGGCTGAGGAAGCTTTTAAAATCAGTAAGAATAAAACTAAGGCTCGTGCTGCCATTGCTGGAGTCAGCGCTTCGGAGATCTATGATTTGGAGATTTTGAGTCATTCGATTCAGACCATCAAAAACAATGTGACTCGTTTTGTGATTGTACAAAAAGCAGTATTGGAACAGCAAGACAACATTAGTAAAGCAGCATGGAAATTTGTTTTGGATCACAAACGTGGTAGTTTGGCCACTGCCCTCAACGTGGTAAGTGATTGTAATCTTAATCTGACCAAAATACAATCCCTGCCTGTAATTGAAACCCCTGGGAAATATGCTTTCTTTGTCGATGTCACTTTTGATGATCCGAAAAATTATTTCAAAGCCAAGTCCTTATTAGAAATAATGGCCACAGCCTTTAAGGTTTTGGGCGAATATCCCTCTGGAAAATCATGACAGCAAGAAGACTAAATACAGTTCAAGAATACTATTTCTCCAAAAAACTGAGAGAAGTTGCTTCTATGGTGGCTGAGGGAAAACCAGTCATTAATATGGGTATTGGAAGTCCCGATTTGCCCGCACATCCTGAGGTTGTTGCTGCATTGAAAGAAAGTTTTGACCATCCCAAAGTTCATCAATACCAAAGTTATCAGGGACTCCCGGAGCTCCGAGAAGCCATAGCCAATTTTTACCAAAAACATTATCAGCTAAGCGCCAATCCCAAAAATGAAATTTTACCCTTGATGGGTTCCAAAGAAGGGATCATGCACATTTCCATGGCTTTTTTGAATCCTGGAGACAAAGTATTGATTCCCAATCCAGGGTATCCTACCTATCAATCTGTTACCCGACTCCTTGAGGCAGAACCTATTTTCTATAATTTAAAAGCAACTAACGATTGGCAACCTGATTTGGAGGCTTTAAGTCAGATGGATTTGAATAATGTCAAAATAATGTGGATCAATTATCCCCACATGCCAACGGGTGCAAATGCTCAAAAAGATACCTTTAAAAAACTAATTGCTTGGGCAAAGGAAAAAGACATTCTATTGGTCAATGACAACCCCTACAGTTTTGTCTTGACAAAACAACCCCAGAGTCTATTGTCCATTACTGGTGCAATGGAAGTGGGTATGGAGTTGAACTCTTTGAGTAAATCTTTTAACATGGCTGGGTGGAGAGTGGGAATGGTTTTGGGAAATAAAAAAAATATCGCTGCCGTATTAAAGGTAAAAAGCAATATGGATTCAGGAATGTTTTTTGGAATTCAGAAGGGTGCCATTGCTGCACTTAATGCCAAAGACAGTTGGTTTGAAGAACTCAATCAAATATACATAAAAAGAAGAAAATTGGTTTTTAAAATGGCAACATTATTAGGGGCCGACTTCAATATGAATAGCAGTGGACTGTTCGTTTGGGCCAAGTTGCGGAATACCTCGAAAACCTCCGTTGAGTTTATTGAGGAAATTTTACAACACCATCACGTTTTTATTACCCCGGGAAGTATCTTTGGTAGTCAAGGCGAAGGATACATCCGTTTCTCCCTTTGCGTGGAGGCGGAACTAATCAGAAAAGTCATAGCAAGAATCAGTAAAAAATGAAAGTAGGGATCATCGGTGTTGGATTAATTGGAGGTTCGCTGGCTTTGTCAGCTCGGGAACATATTTCCGATGTCGAAATTTATGGAAGTAATAGAAGTGAAATCAATTTGAAGAAGTCCATGGAATTGGGTTTGATCGATCATAAATTAGAAGATCGATTGATCAAGCAAATGGACGTTATTCTTTTGGCGATTCCCGTAGACATTGCAATGGAACATTTGGTCGATCTGCTGGATGAAGTAAACGACAATGCGTTGATTATGGATTTTGGTTCCACCAAAGGAGCCATTTGTCGAAAAGTTGCTTTACACTCCAAACGAGGGCAGTTTTTGGCTACCCATCCTATTGCTGGAACTGAGTATTCTGGTCCTGCAGCTGCCTTACCCGATTTATTCCAAGACAAGATTCAGATTCTTTGTGAAACCCAAAAAACAAGACCTGATTTATTGGAATGGGCTCAAAATTGGTTCAGAAAAATAGGAATGAACCTCAGGGAAATGGATCCTATTGAACACGATCAGCATATTACCTATGTTTCCCATTTGTCACATGTTAGTTCCTATATGTTAGGCAAAACCGTTATGGAAAAGGAAAAAGATCAGTCCGCTATTTTTGATATGGCAGGTAGCGGTTTTTCTTCTACCGTACGTTTGGCAAAAAGTTCCCCTCATATGTGGATTCCCATTTTCAAACAGAATAAAGAAAACATCAGTGAAACACTATCACAATACATTAACAATTTAAATCAATTTAAAAACCTTTTGGAAGCCGACAAGTTTGATGAATTGCACCAACAAATTTTGGAGATCAATAACATTCGTCAAATTTTAGAAGGTATTACCAGAACCAATAACAACAAATAAAATGGAAAATAGTAAAGAAATGAGTACTTGGCTACACGATTTCGGATTGGATCACCCTTTGGTTATCGCAGGCCCCTGTAGTGCAGAAACTGAGGAGCAAGTCCTAAAAATTGCACACGAACTTAAAGATACTGATGTAACGGTTTACCGTGCTGGAATTTGGAAGCCTAGAACCCGTCCTGGCATGTTTGAAGGCGTAGGAGCCATTGGGTTGGACTGGCTTAAAAAAGTAAAAGAGCAAACGGGACTGCTAACTTCAACTGAGGTGGCCAATAAAGACCATGTTAAATTGGCGCTTGAGGCAGATATAGATATTTTATGGATTGGAGCACGATCAACGGTGAGCCCATTTATTATTCAAGAAATCGCCGATGCATTGGAGGGTACCGATAAAATTGTTTTGGTTAAAAATCCAGTTAACCCCGATTTGGCGTTATGGATGGGTGGATTGGAAAGACTCTATGCTGCAGACATCAAAAAATTGGGAGTAATCCACCGAGGATTTTCCACTTATGATAAATCCAAATACCGAAACAATCCTGAATGGCAAATTGCAGTGGAATTCCAAAACAAATACCCTGATATTCCATTGATCTGTGATCCTTCACATATAGCGGGTCGCAGAGATTTAATTTTTGATCTCAGTCAAAGAGCTTTAGATTTGAATTTTGATGGATTGATGATTGAAACCCACTGGGATCCAGACAATGCATGGAGTGACGCAAAACAACAAGTAACACCCTCTCGTTTGGTAGAAATCATGGATGATTTGAAAATCCGTAAAAAAACGACCGATGAGGAAAGTTACCAAACCGAATTGGAAACCTTTCGCGAGCAAATTGACGTAAGTGACCAGGCCATTTTGGATGCTTTGGGTAAACGAATGAAAGTAGCAGAGTCTATCGGCCAACTAAAAAAAGAGAATAACGTTGCTGTTTTACAAAACAAGCGATGGAATGAAATTTTAGACACCATGCAGGCTGAGGGAAGTGAAAGAGGATTAAGTGAAGATTTTATCACTCGTATCTTTAAAGCCATTCATCAGGAATCAATCAATCACCAAGAAAAGGTGATCAATGGATAAAAAAAGAGCCTCCAGTTGGAGGCTCTTTTTAGTTTAAAGCATTTTTAATTCTTTCAATCGCCGTTTTGATTTCCTCTTGAGAGGCGGCATAAGAAATTCGAATACAGTCTGGGTTTCCAAAGGCTTCGCCTGTTACTGTTGCTACATGTGCTTCTTCCAGAAGGAACAAAGCAAAGTCATTTGCATTTTCGATGGTTTTACCTTTGATGGTTTTACCAAAATAGTAAGACACATCAGGAAATACATAAAAAGCTCCTTTAGGTTCATTCAGTTTGAAACCAGTAATTTCGTTGAGTAAATTCAATATTAGACCTCTTCTGACATTGAACTCGTCCACCATATATTGAATTTGACTGGTGGGGGCAGATACGGCTGCAATAGTTGCCCGCTGAGCAATACAGTTGGCACCCGAGGTTATTTGCCCTTGCATTTTGTTACAAGCTTTTGCGATCCATTCTGGAGCACCGATATAACCAATTCTCCATCCAGTCATGGCAAAAGCTTTGGCTACTCCATTAACGGTGATGGTTCTGTCATATAATTCAGGAATGGCAGCAATACTAAAATGTGGCGTACCATAATTAATGTGTTCGTAAATTTCATCGGACAGAATGTAAATGTCTGGATACTTTTGAAGTACTTTTCCTAAGGCCCTGTACTCTTCTTCGGAATAGATCGTTCCACTAGGATTATTGGGTGAATTGAACATCACCAACTTGGTTTTGGGAGTAATGGCAGCTTCTAGTTCTTCTGGAGTAATTTTAAAATCATTCTCGATCGATGAAGGGATGATGATCGATTTGGCTTCTGCTAAAGTTGCAATGGCTGAATAACTAACCCAGTAGGGAGCAGGTAACAAAACTTCATCGTCTGGATTGAGTAATACCATACATACATTGGCAATGGATTGTTTTGCTCCTGTAGAAACAACAACCTGTGATGCTTTATACTCCAATCCGTTATCGTGCTTAAATTTTTCGCATATAGCGGTTTTGAGGTCTGCATAACCATCTACGGGAGAATAGGAGTTGTAATTGTCTTTTACGGCCTGAATGGCAGCATCTTTAATAAATTCGGGTGTATTGAAGTCGGGTTCTCCCAAACTGAGTCCGATGATGTCAATACCTTCATTTTTTAACTCCCTTGCTTTTGCTGCCATAGCTAATGTAGCCGAAGCAGGTAGACTGTTGATTCGATTTGATAACATTAAAAAAAAATAAACTTATGATTGAACGTAAACAGGCTGCATGCCCATTTGTCTTAAAAATTTAAAATGAGAAAATATAGCACTTCTTGTCGTTTCGTATTCGTTGTAAGGCAAATTAAATTCTCTCGCAGTTTTTTTAACAATTTCCGATATCTTGGTATAATGAACATGAGAAATGTGAGGGAATATATGATGTTCGATTTGGTGATTCAAGCCTCCTGTAAACCAATTGACAATTTTGTTTCTATTGGCAAAATTAACGGTGGTTTTGAGTTGGTGAACAGCCCAAGAGTTTTTCATACTACCCGTTTTCATGTCTGGTAAAGGCATATCGGCTTCACCAATGACGTGAGCCAATTGGAAGACCAAACTTAGAATCAATCCTGCAGTATAGTGCATAACCAAAAATCCAATAAGTACTTTCCACCACAAAATATTGAAAACGAAAATGGGTAACACAATCCATATAGAAAAATACACGATTTTAGAAATGATTAATCCTACCCATTGAGTAGAATGACTTTTACTGTTAGCATATGATAAATTATTTTTTTGGTATCGCATTAGTCTGACAAAGTCGGAAATAATTGCCCATTTAAGGGTTAGTAAACCATACAGTAATATGAAGTACAGGTGCTGGAAACGGTGGTGGGGTTTCCATTCTGCGTGTTTTGAAAAACGTAAAACCACTCCTGCCTCAAGGTCTTCATCGTGGTCTTTGATATTGGTATAAGTGTGGTGTAAAACATTGTGTTGGACCTTCCAGTTGAAAACATTTCCTGCCAAAATATAGATGCTACTGCCCATTAGTTTGTTGATCCACGGGTATTTGGAAAAAGAACCATGATTGCCATCGTGCATAACATTCATTCCTACTCCCGCCATACCCACGCCAACCACTACTGCGAACAGAAGTTTATACCAATCGCTGATGTTTAAGGAGAGGATCAATACAAAAGGAGCGATCAGAAGTGTAAACATGATCACTGTTTTCAAATACAATTTCCAATTGCCTGTTTTGGCCACATTGTTGTCTTTGAAGTACTGATTGACCCTTTTATTAAGGGTTTGAAAAAATTCTCGGGACTCTTTTCGGGAAAAACTAGGAATTATTTTTTTAGACATAATTTTTGTTATTGAAGTAAAATTATTGATTTTTATACCATTCTCTCTATTTTTAACAAAAAACTGACTTGAATTTTATTTTCGATTACTTCCCAGATTTAAATAAACTCCAAAAAAAGCAACTAGAATCCCTGTTCTTACTATACAAAGAATGGAATGAGCGGATTAATGTTATTTCAAGGAAAGACATGGATTATTTTTATCTGCACCATGTACTACACTCGTTATCTATTGTAAAATTCCTTACAATCAAGTCAGGAAGTAAAATTATGGATGTAGGAACAGGAGGAGGTTTTCCTGGAATACCACTGGCCATTTTATTTCCTGAGGTGGATTTTCATTTGGTGGACAGCATAGGAAAGAAAATTAAGGTAATTAACTCGGTCAAAGACACCCTTGAATTGAACAATGTTAATACCTATCATCAAAGAATGGAGGATTTGGATTTAATGGTTGATTTCGTCGTTTGTAGAGCGGTAGCTCCTTTGGAAACACTTATGCACTGGTCAGTGGATAAGATTTCTAAAAACCATAAACAAGCCATAAAAAATGGTTTTTTATGTCTAAAAGGAGGAGATTTGACTGAGGAACTTTCGGCATTCAATAATGCTGAAGTAATTGATTTAAGCGAATATTTTAATGAACCGTTTTTTGAGACTAAAAAGTTAGTTTATTGTCCTGTCAACTAGTTCAACACAAAGGGGGCAGTAAGTTTAAAGGGAGGAATTTCTGCATTGAATTTTTTGGTAGAGGAAAAATCGATCATGATATAGGCTCCTTTCATCGCACCTACAGCTGAGGAAAGCAAGCAGCCAGATTTATATTTATGAGCTTCTCCTGGATTGATGACGGGTTTTTTACCAATCACTCCATTGCCATTCACATATTGGATTTTGTTCAAAGCTTCAATGATTTTCCAATGGCGGGTAAGCAATTGAACAGCACTTTTACTTTGGTTTTCAATTTCGATCTCATATGTAAAAGCATAGTTTAAAACATTGTCTTTGAGAAAGCTTCCCTCATACTTTGTTTCTACTGAAATTTTAATCCCTCTTGTTACCTGCTGAATCATTTGTAAACTATAAGATATTAGCCAATATAGCTAAAATAGCTTTTATAATCAACTATTAAAGTCAAATAACTCTTTATTAATCAATAACTTCAAAAGAGGATGTTTCTTCTATTCCGATTAAGGAATCGTACTGATTTCCAAAAAACCTGTAGTAAACCAAAATCAAATAACGATTTTCCGTCAAGGCATGAGATCCACATATGGCATTGTATAAATTGGACTCTGGTGTTTTGGCCACATATTTGTAGTTGTAAATCCCTTGTTTAAGAAGCACTACCCCTTCATAAATCTCAAGGGAAGGATTGTAGTACATTTTATTTTCTTCGTTCAATTGGTAATTATTGAATTTACCATATATGTAAATTTCTTGATCTTCCAATAACACTGGAGCAGACAAACTAAAGTGCACCCAGCTGTAATCGGCCTCGATGTCTCCCTTCTCTGATCCTTGAAGGGTTCGAACAATGAAATCTCCATTTATATCTTGGGTGAAGCTATACGGGTATCCCCTTCGGAGAAAATTAGGAGTGAGATAGGTTTCGTATAGACGATTGAGCTCTACATAGCTGACATTGGCACTGTTGATTTGGATGTCTTTACTATCAAAAAACAGATATTCATTCCCTCCTTCAAATCGGCTTTCTGTATCATAACGGTACTCCAAACGACTTCCGTTGTTGTATTGAGGTTTTAAATTGTTTAAAGCAGTATTCCATTGATCGTTTTGGATAATACTAACATGGATTTGATTTTGCGGATCACGAAAATATGCTCCTTTGAGGGGACTGATGGAAAACTGTACACTTTGATGGGTTTGGTAAAACTCCAGATCACGGGTTCTAAAAACGGATGCCTCGACGGTCGATAGATTCTCGTAAATCAAAAATCTTCTTGAAAAAACCATTTCATCCGATTCATCGAAAATTTCCAATAAATAATTTCCAGGGATTAAAAATTGTGTCTGATCATTGGGTAAATCCAATTGATAATGGGTGTATGGTTGAAGCGTATTAAATGAAGTTTGATAATTTTCGATTCTTAAATTGTCAAAACCCTTCAGGTACTCATTCTGAAATAAATTTGAAGGGGTCCAGTCGTGATTAAAATACTTTATCCTGTAGTAATAATTTCTTTCATCTCCGTTAAGGTCATCGAAGTGTAAGTGAAAAGACTCACCCAGTTTGACCATAGGAAACTGAATTTCGGTAGATTGGTTTTTGAATACAATCGATTTAATAAATTGGGGTTGATCAGTTTCCTGTGGGTTTTGCCCCCAAAGGATTTGAAAGCAATAACCTAGAATAACAAAATGTTTAACCCAATAATTTTTAAGCATACCGTAAAATTATGAATTTAAATGCATTTGGGGGATCATTGTCAGCCCGCATTAGTAAAAAGTTAAACGACTATTTAGAATGCTTATAAATTATAAAACTTTGCCAATTATTAATTTTAGGAGGTGAGGCTTTATTAGTAAATTTGTCTGATTTTAGAAACTTTCATATATGTCCGCAGGCATTCGCATCCACAGGGGTGCAACAATTAATTTGAAAGGTCAGTCTGAGAAAATTTTATCAGACGCCAGCCCTTCAAAAACCTTCGCTCTAAAACCCGATAATTTTTTTGGCACCCTTCCTCGCTTGATGGTTAAAGAAGGAGAGAAGATTGCAGAGGGTGCTCCAGTTTTTCATGTTAAGAAAGACCCACGAATTGTATTTGTTTCTCCCGTTTCTGGTTTGGTTAAGGAAGTAAGGAGAGGAGCGAAAAGAAAAATATTAAAAATTATAATAGAGAAAGATGAAGGAGAAAAGCTCAGTCACAAAATTCCTGCTTTCAAATCTCTAGATAAAAAAAGTGTAACGGATATTTTGCTTAAAACTGGGGCTTGGCCTTTTATAAAGCAAAGACCTTATGGCGTGATGGCTGATCCAGACGTTATACCAAAATCCATTTATATTTCTACCTATGCATCAGCCCCTTTGGATGTTGATTTTGAGTTTTTGCTAAAAAATCACAAAGAAGACTTTCAAAAAGGGATTGATGTCTTAAACTTTTTGGTAGATGATCCAGTTAGCTTGTCTGTAGATGCAACTTTTTCAGGTTTTTTCCAAAACATAAAAGGGGTAGATTTGTTAACGATCAAAGGTCCTCATCCTGCTGGAAATGTCAGTGTACAGATACACAAAAATAATCCCCTTAATATGGATGAAAAAGTTTGGGAGGTTCGGCCAGAAGATGTTGTTAACATTGGAAAGCTTTTTTCTTCTGGACAATTTAGTGCTCAACGTACAGTTGCTGTTGCTGGAGAATCTGTTTTGCAGCCTCAATATGTAAAAACTACTATCGGAGCTCAAATTAGCTCTATCACCGATATTTCAGGCTTTGACAATACCCAACAAAATCGTTTTATCAATGGTGATGTTTTAACGGGTAAGGCAGAAGCGTCAGACGGTCACTTAGATTTTTATAACAATCTATTGACAATTATCCCCGAAGGAAATCATTACAGAATGTTTGGTTGGTTACCCTTTATAGATAACAAAATCCCGAGTTTGTCCAAGACTTCACTTTCGTGGTTGATGGGGAACAAAGGATATAGTGTGGATACCAATATGAATGGAGAAGAGCGTGCTTTTGTCGTTACTGGCGAAATGGAAAAGGTTTTTCCCATGGACATTTACCCTATGCAGTTACTAAAGGCTTGTATGGCTGGAGATATTGAAAAAATGGAAGCACTTGGAATTTATGAGGTTATACCTGAAGACTTTGGATTGATAGACTATGCCAATACCTCTAAAATTGAGGCTCAGGAAATCATCAGAGAAGGAATTGAATTAATGATAAAAGAAGTAGGATAAATTTTACAGTATGAGTTTTTTGAGGAGAAAATTAGATGAATTAAAGAGACCCTTTGCAAAAGGACAGAAATGGGAAAAGTACGCTCCGGCGATCAATGCATTTGACACTTTTCTTTTTGTACCCAACCATACCACCCATGCTGGTGCCCACATTCGGGATGCCGTAGACTTGAAAAGAACCA
>Ga0206677_10001317_pt1 | contig 22962 bp, 27 predicted proteins | sample M130m12015metaG_FD_155475 | JGI IMG/M metagenome (GOLD analysis project Ga0206677, IMG submission 155475) | Ammonia-oxidizing marine archaeal communities from Monterey Bay, California, United States - M1 30m 12015 | ecosystem: Environmental > Aquatic > Marine > Intertidal zone | place: USA...
CCAACGTTATCACTGCACCATGCTGCTATGTTTACCAATGTTTGTTCACTTATCTGTGTCATTTGTTACACTCCTTTGTTAATGTGTAACTACATCATATAAGCTATAAACATCAGTGTCAACCCTAAAATTATATAAATCATTCTAAACTCCATTCACGCCTTGGTTCTTTTTTAACATAATAATTATTTTGATCTTTCTTCTTTTTAATATTAAACCATGTTACTGGCAAATCTTTGTGATGTTTTTGTTCTTCAATTGTTGCAAGTTTAACAGTATGAAAAACACCATATGGAGTGTAATACACATTTTCATATGTTACTTTACCTGGTCCATCTTCTTTATAATAGTAAAGATGAGGCAATTGATCTCTTTTTGAATTGAAAAATACACCGTGTTGCTTTTTTAGTTCACTAGCACTTTCAAATTCACCAAATGGAGTAACGCAAACTTTTCTAGTAGCAATACCATGTTTCTTACCCCAGTCTGGATTTGCATTACGCTTTGCTATTCCGGCAGCAAGTTTATCTTTGTATTCTTGTGTGTATCTGTTTGCCAGAGCTTTTGTTACTAAATTAGCTTGCCACTCTTTATCTTTGTGTTTTTCTTTTAGCCTATTACTTGCTGCAGTTTTATCCTGTTTTGCAATACCTTCATGTAATTTTTTAAAATATTCAGGATCTTGATTTCTTTTTTCTATACCTTGACGTAATTTGGGAAGAGTATCTTTTCTAAACTGTTCATTATCCCATCTATCTTTAATTATACCTGAAAGGTTATTTTGATGTTCAAGCTGAGCATTAGATTTTTTACGGAACTTTTGATCTCTTTGAGCTTTTAAATTAGCTCTTATTTCTTTAGCATCCATAATTACACCAAATGATCCAGTTCCCAAGTAGTTTTGTATCCATCAGGATCTTCATCTTTGTCATCCCATAGTTTTTCTGCAAAACTAATATTTTGTTCTTTGAGTCTATCCCAATTATTATACATCCAGTCTAAGATTTCTACTTTATCTTCTAATGTAGTATTTGCCATAGCTGGTGGTGTGCTGTTTAGTATACAATCAGCAATCCAACCCCATGTTTCATTTACTTTATTATCACTGCTTAGATCAAAGTCTTTGGCATCCATACGCCTACGCAATGCAATCTCATCTTTTGATTTTTGTATTTTAGCTTCTTTGCCTGAACCTGCTTGCAGTTGAGCAAGGTCTTGTTGGTCTGCAAGTTTATAATTACTGCACCAAATAAAGGTAATGTTGTCTAAATTTATACTAAATCCACTTTTACCTTCAGTTCTGTATTGATCAATAATGTATTTTTGATCTTCATCTAATTGATTGTATTGTGCGCCAAGACTTTTGTTGTAACTAAACACACCCTTACTAAGCATAATTTTTAGTGTGTTAACGCTGTCTGTTTGAAATAATAGTGTATCACAGTCATCAATAAAAACAAACATGTGAGTATCTTTGCTTCTGTGATAATTGATGTATGCTAAATCACAACCAAAGCCAAACAAACTGGTGTTGCCTTCAATTGGTGCCCATTCAATGTTAAGTGTATCAAATACTTGCTCTACAGTGTATGTTTTACCAAGACCTGGTTCACTGTATACATACAAATGCTTTTTACGTTTTGTTGCACGTTCAATTACGTGACGCATTCTTTCACGCTTGTTTTGACCTACGCCAATAAATGTATTTTGATTATCTGTAAATGTCTGTGACATATTTTGCTCCGTTTTTTAATTATTACTCTTACAGTATACAGTAAGATGTCTCACTTGTCAACCTTTTTGTTGATTGTCAACCTTTATTTGTATTTTTCTGCATATCTTATTACAAATTCACGTAATTCAGCTTGTGTTGGAGCCCGGTATTCAAATGGTATACCCAACATATCATAGACTTCAACCCACATTTGATATTTGCTGTTGCAACGTTCTACTATATCATCAGCATGTGTCATTTTTGCAATTTACTGTGATTTGCAACACTTTCAAAGAATGCCGCACTAGCCAACAATCTTTCACGTCTTTGATTAACTGTAGGATGTGTTAATCTCCACAAGAAATACGCATCAGCCTTAGTCAAACGTTTGTGATCACTGCCATTGTATCTTTTCAATACACTTTTTGCGTGATCAAACTGTTCTGGTGCAATATGATAGTTGTGTATGCATCTTTTGGTGTGTTTTACCAGCCATCTGTGTGCTAGTTTATAGTGATGGTTTGTTTTCCACCATTTGTTAAATTTTGTTAATCTTTCTTTGTTCATTTTCCTGCTCCTATGTATGCCGCTTTATCAAATACGGCTTTGCAATCTAAATTGTTACGTTCTGACGGTGATAGTTGATTAAATTCTGCCATTGATAAATTGTAAATTTTATGTCCAACCCAAGTTCCACATAATTTACGCAATAGTAAATCTTTGTCTAAACTATCTTGATCTTCAAATTCAAATTTATCAATAACTCTAAAACCTGAGTTGAAACTGAATATTTCCACTACCATATTAGTATTTATTTTAATTCTATACTCCACTTCTTGCTGTTAGAGTCTACGTAAACACCGCTTGAATGTTCACGTGAAGGTGTATCTAATAAAACATAAATGCCTTTGCGTTTTACCTTAAACTCAGTTTCACCAGACTTTATAAGTTGTTCAAGTTCTGGTATAGTTTTATTTTGTAGTAACAAGTGAAACTTGAATGTGTCAAATGTTTTCATACTTTCTCCTTTTTTTGGTTATCTGCTTCCGGTTTGTCTGAGCTTGGCTTAAGTCTCAGTAGGTTCATATACATATCTCTCTTACAGAGAGAAAACATCAATAACTTTCATTTCATTCAGTTATTTTCTGTTTATATTAACTTCTTCTCATCTCATTAGTTAAGTGGAAGATGTAATCATTTAATTGATATAATTATTATATCATCTTTAAGTTTGAAGTCATAGTCACGCTAGTATTAGCGTAACTATAAAAATCAAATACTTTAAGTATCTGTCATTTACTGTATTAACTTAACCCAATGGGAAAGGCAGGTTTTGCTGTCTCCTTTTACAAGCGTGTCTTGTTAACGCAATGCATTACAACCAATACAGAAGTTTCTGTAATGCACATGAGGGCTGAATTGTGTATCCCTCTCACTTAGCCAATATTAGTATATATTTGCCATTTCACACATCTCTGTGTTACCACCATTAAGACAACGGAAAAGCAATACAAAGGTTTGTAAGTTTCTTTTAGGCATCCAGCATAACTGGGTAGTCCGTTGAATTAGATAATAAGCAATCTTAACCTACCCTCTCACATCAGAAGGGATTCAGTAGCACTATTCAGTTGCCGTGCTAGGCTTAATCTTATTTGTAAGGGTTCTGTGTGAGTATTGTATTGGTTTTTTGTTAGCCATTTTTAGTATTATAAGATAGTTTTGTGTTTTTGTCAACTTACTTCAAACATATCATCTTCAGTTTGTTCTATATCCCAATTGATAAATTCTAAACATTCCATGCCGCTCATAAGAACTTGCCATAATGCTTTTTGTAGTAGTTTCCAGTCTCTGTCTTTGTTACTAATATAGTCACGGAATTCACCATTTACTGCTACTGCATTCAATGGATTAAGTGTTAAGTCACAGACACGCAATAGGTTAAGCAATGCTCTACCCCATTCATCTGATTGTTTGTTTGGTAATCTGCGTAGATTGTTTTCTACTGTAACAATTAATGTAGCCCAGTCAGTGTTAGATAATGCATTACGCATTTTATCTAATTCACCACCTTGCACTTTGCCGCCTTTGTTCATACCGGTCCAAGTGCTGTTTTTTAGCTTGTGATTATATGTGTGATGACACTTTATGTCATATAAATTGTTTGTGATAATTTCCATAGTTTGCTCCTATTATAAGTCATTATTTTACTTAACTATACAATTATATATGACAAAACGGCATTTGTCAAGCTCAAACGGTGTTTTTTCAGCGGTTTTGAAATCAAAGAAAAACCCTATACGCCATGTTTAAGTTTTGGAGAAAACACGTATAGGGTTTAACAGTGTGTCAAACACTTATTTGAAACGCTGTATACAGTAAGGGCAACAACTGCGGGCACATGAAATGTTTCATTCTTGTTTGGAGCTGCGCTATGAAATAAACGCAAATAACCCGTATACAACTTTAAGTTAAAAATATTTAATGTTATGAACAACATAGAGTAAAGAGTTTTTTAACTTACACTATTATTTATACACTAATAATTAACTATTGTCAACCTCTAATTTAGCCATACGTTTATGGTATCTGTTTTTGTGGTAATATATGTTTGCAACTGTGCAACCTAATTCATTGGCAATACTTGTAAGTGTTGCACCGTTGTTTAATTTAAACATAATCTCTTCTTGTAGTGTTTCACTTGCCATTTTTGCACCATCACTAAAACTATAAGTGCTGTGTCCATTGTAACTTGATCTTACAGGTTTGAATTGAAATTCACCATCTTCTCTAGGCTCTAATCCGTGTAGGTCTAACCATTCATTTATATTTGGTTCACTTGTTGCAACTGCTACTCTATTATGATACCATCTATAACAAACATAGTCTCCAGGACATTCTGCTAATAATTTTCTAACTGCTACAAAATGAACCAATTGGTTGAATTGGCGTTGTGGTAGTGCTCTGTGAAAACTGCCTTTAAGGCGTTCTATAGTGTATTTCTTGTTGTTTAGGGGCATTGGTATTCCTTGTAAATTTTGACGCTATATATAGCCCTTGTTGAGCGTTTAAGACACCTTAATTGACTATATGTTGTTAGTAAGTTCCACCATCAATGGAATTGGCTGTAATGTCTCTATTCTCCCATTGACTGGTAGTGCTGTTGTATTGTAAACTTTGTCCGTCTGACACGGCTGTTATAGTGACATCACTCAAACTATCTAGGGTTGTAACTGCACCAGTTGAAGTGTTAATGAACTGTGATGTTGTGCTGTCATATTTTAATATTTGATTGTTTTGAACATTTGTTAAAGTAACGTCACTTAATTTATTTAGGTGAACGCCAGATTGTATGTCTTGTCCGCTTGGTGTGTATTGATGTAATGTTCCTGAACCTAGTGTAATTTTACTCATGTTTATAACTCCAATGCACTGTCATATGTTGTGGCAGTTATTTCAACTGTGTTATCTTCAGTTAATTTTAATTCTTGCACTCTAAAGTATTTACGTGTTTGTCCTGCGCCAGTTCCCCAACCCAGGTCATCAAGTCTTACTTCAATTACATCACCACTGGCTAATAACAATGCTGTGTGAGCCGCTGTAAAATTTAGTTGATATAAATCTCTACTTTTCTCTGCCATTTGTGTGATCAAATCTTCAACTAATGCTGCGTCAGTGATCAATGTATAATCTTCTTGTGTTTCTAATACACTGCCGTTGTCTTCATTCTGGAATACACCACTTTGAAACAGCACCAAGTCATCATTCCATTTTTTAGTAGCATTGTTAAACAATCCTGTAACTTTATTTAGTTTGGCACTTTTTGCTGGAAGTGACAATGAAACTTCCCCAAGGATATTATCTTTACTAAAGATTGCACTGGGGGGAATGGTTAGATGTTCATCTTTTTTACGGATACGCAATTCATACTTACCATTTACAAATAATAACATACCATTGCAAACTTCTAATATCTCACTGATGTTGTCAAAGATTTGTTTTTCTGTTTGTAAAAATCCATTCAATGGATATCCTAAACCACCACGGGCAGCGTAGGACACACCTGGTTGACAAAGCTGTCTTGCAATTACAAAACTATTTAAGTTGATATTTGTTCCTGCAACCCAAGTTCCATCTCCTAATCTATCCAACCCTTTTCCGTAGAATGGATGTATCAAATAGTCATACAACACATTTGCAGGGTTTTGATCTGCACCAGCTGTATAATTACTTGGGTCAAGATCACCCGCTTCATCACCTTCACGTAAGGTCAGGACGTCTATAATTTCTTTGCCTTTTAGTGTTGCATTGAATGTTGGTAACTGTCCACTAAACTTTTCACTGGCTTGAAGTTTCATTGCTAGATAACTTATAGATTGTAATCTGTGATTGCTACCCCAAACACTGGACCCAACACTAGCACTCAACGTTGCATCAGTTAATTGACCTGATATTCCTGGATACCATGCAATATACAGACCTGCACCTGAAAATTGTGTGCCAGTCATATAGTTTTCTAATTCATATCCACCACTAGCTAATTGAGTTTTGGTTCCATTAACAGAACTGTCCCAAACAACCGTATCATTGAACCATACCTGTGTTATATCATCAATATTACCTTCACATAAAGCAAGAGCCATGTTTAGATATTCTGTGTTTATTACTTTTGTTTTTTCTGGATCTTCTGGTGTTGGGTCAGGAACAGTGCTTTGCACATTACCTGCACCGTCACTAGATTCAATAAACACTCTTGTTCCGCCCATGCGTTGTAGGCCATACATTGGGTAAATTGGATCATTGTTTGATTGTTTATTGACCATAACATTAGCACGGCCGGCACTTAGTTGTTTGGCTTGTTTCTTTTCAGCTTTACGTTCCTGGCTTGATGAGAACGCACCCTGCACTACATTTTTAAATAATTTTCCTATTACTTCTTTACCCATAGGTTTTATGTCTCCATATGCTGTAAGGCTGATCCGGTTGTTCTAATGCAAATCTTTGCATTCTTTTGGTTCCGTCTACATTAGTCCACGCTGTATTCATACAAACAATATATCCACTTGGATACAAACCTGTTTCTACTATAACTATATCACCTGTGCTTGGATCATCTACACGTTTATAACCATGCTTTGGTAACCACTCACCTGTTATATTGAATTTACGGGCAGTTCTAATAGCGCCTGTTTTGTTAGTGTATTTATTGTAAATTGATTCAAGTGTTTTTGTTCCGTGCATATGATCATGGTATTCCATAAACAGTGTGCAACAATCATTCTTACCACGCACATAGGGTTGTTGTTGCTTTTCAGCTAACCACAGTCCTACTTTCATTAGTGTAGCATCATTCATTATTCTGGTTCACGCCACGTAATTTCTTTTTGTATTTCTTTTGAGTATTCCAGACCAACATCATTAGGAAAATATTCTTGTTGACTTGTGTTGTTTGTATGACGTGTTGATACTCTATCAAAATCTGTCCAGTGACTACTTATATCAATACTTACAAGACTTTGATCACCTTGTGAATTTTGTGTTACACTCAACACATCAATGTATCCTTTGAACAATACAATTTCATGTGCAACAGCATAATTTTCCATAAATGCTCTGTGTATTGTTACTGGCTTATCAATATAATCTAAACTTTGTGCTTGAATCATTGCTGAATCTTCTGTTGGATCCAATGGAACAATACCAGCTACAGTTATGTTAAGTTTGTCAATACTAAAGTTTGCGTTGTCAACAAAATCACTTATACTAAGCAATCCACCTGCGGCTTTGTATGTGTTGCCATCAGCTAGTGTTAACTGATATGGTGCTTGTGTCATGTAGTAATTATGCGTAGCATCAATGTTTATTGCTACGCAATCAAAGTATTGTATAGTTTCTTTTGCTACTATCTGTTCTAGTGTTGCCATTTTTTATTTCCAATTATCTAAATCAAATGCTACACTTACAGTATAGTAATTGTTTACATCTACGCTGTATTCAAATTGATCTGAATTTAGTGTTACAACACAATTAGCAGGGTTTTTATTCACTAATTCTGATTGTGCCACCGGAGCTCTTAATGGCCATGGCATTCTAACTTTAGCTTCACCAAACGCATTTGAAGCCGCAGCACCAATTGATGTGTGTAATTTACCATTTTCATTTTCACTACTTAAAAACACTTCACCTTGGCGGAATGCTTCTGGATCACTAGCAGTAAGTCCTTCTAAGAATAGCACTGCATCACCTATAGCTGATGGAGTAATTACACTACCTGATAAACTACTATTTGTATCCATCATATCAGCCCATAGTATGCTAACATCATCTTTGTTTCTTAATTTAAACAAGAAAGGTGTGCTTTGTCCGTGTGCCGCTTGTGCAACTGCATGAAACTTTTGAAAGTCTTCTGCACTCATTGGTGGATATTCTACTTCTAGTATCCATTTTGTGTGTGCTGAACTGCGTGTATATTTTACACCACTTTGACTGTTGTTTACAACAGTAGGTGAATTATATACAATGCCTGCACTTGCTGGTGATATGTGATTTGGCCACTCTTTGAGTGCATTGTATCCATCAGTGGTCCATTCATCATGTGTATCATAAATGTCTGCCTGTTCAGCAGGTGTTAATACTGGAGCTGTGTATGTGTCTGGTAATGCTTCAATAAACAATGCAATATCTTCTCCAGTTGGGTATCTACCTTCTGCATCTGGTTCTTCTACTAGTGTTACATTTTGTAAATATCCATTGGTGTCAACTGTAGTATCAAATATTGCTGGCGTGGCTCCATTTGTATAATAACTTGGTGTTGTAGATCCAGCATTCCAATATTTACTTGTGTTTACTTTACCACCTGGTGCGGTAGTTGATGCACCTGTCTGGTAAGTGAAAGTTTCATTACCTGGTAATATTAGTTCTACTGTATCAATTTCATATGGATTATTTGACTCATCAAGGTGAGGTCCTATTTGACCAGTTGTGGTGTCAACTAATGGAAGAACTATGTCTATGTTAGTTCCAAAACTTAAAGGATCTACTCCAGTATTTAATGTTGAAATTACACTTGGTGCACCTGTGATAGTTCCATTACTATCTGGAGCATATGTAAGGAAGTTAAATACATCTGTGCTGTTTGTTAAACGTTGAACATTAGACATAGTGTTTTCCATCATCTTTGTCATGTATCCAAAGCTGTAATTTCCTGGAGATGGATGAAGCTGACTGTATTGATCAACTGGTTCTTTAGTTAAGAATTGCAAGCCATGAGTCTGAGACGTTGGCGGGCCAATTGCAGTCCAATCACTTATGAAGTCTGCACTTGTATACGCATTTGTAAGAGCGCTATCAAAATAAAATTCAACTTCAGTGCTGCTAATATTTTTTATATAAACAGTTTGTGATAGATTTCCAGTGGAAAACATATTTAATTCACCTTCTTGTCCATCATACCAAGTTATACTCTCAATCTGCCAAACTACATTAGTATTAGTTAGATCTATAGCAGTTGGATAAGTGCCACCATTGGCTACATCAACATAGTTAGTAGGTCCTGAAGGTGTCTTTTGTTGTGGATTAAAGTCACCTGACGGATTAGGACCTGGTGTATTTAGAAGTGGTATTGTTCTGGCAAAATCACTGTATAGGTTGAAATACTGTGGATGACCTGGAACTGGTTTTAAATAAGCAGCACTGCTATAAGCAGTATAAGGCTGTGGCATTGGTGGAAATTGATTCCAAAGACCAGTTTGTATTTTATATTCATTACCGCTATTCATTGCTGGAAATGATGTTGGAAAATTAATAGCCTGTTGTTGCCAATCATCTAATGAACTGTTGCTTACTTTTATGTCAGCAATAGTTCCGTATGTAGGAGTATGGTAAGGAACTGGCTCAAATGCTATGTCAAGGTTACTTGGCAATGGATAACCCTGTGACTGATTTTTCCACATAGTAATTGGCCCAGTATACAATTTATGTCCATTCACTTGCGGAAAGCCAGCGTCAGTTACTACAAAATCTCCACTATTAGTTTTTGAATCTCCACTCCAGCGTATTTCTGTTCCGCTAACCATATCTGCATTAGCTGTAAATGTGTCTGGAATCCAAAAAGCTGGAAGGGCGCCAGTATCATAAAGTGCTGTATCATTTAGTGATGGTGCTGTATTTCTGTTATTGAATTCTCTGTTAATTGCACTATGACTGGTAACTATATATTCAGCTCCGTTGTGAGTTGTAGTAATTGTGTCACCAATATTCATATTGTAGGCTGCACTAGCAGTCTGTGATATCATTACTTCTGTAGTTTGAACCCCTCTAAACCTTAATTCTATATAACTGGTAGTAAGTGCACCATACTGTCCACTTCCTTCTGCGCCTTGGTTCACAATAAGATGTGATGCAGGAGCATAATCACTTGGACCGTATAAGTTTGTTAGATTAGAATCTTTGTAAACATCAAATACACTATACGTTGGAGTATCAAGTGATGGAACACCTTTTAAGTAATATGGATTATTTGGATATTGATTTGGAAAAATATTCCCGCCTGAGATAGTAGTTTCATGTCCGTCTGTGATTGCATTGTGTGGCTTGTCTAGCTTTATTCTACCATTACTAACTTGTGCCCATGGCAATGTTGATGTTGAGAACACCATTGGATAAAATGCTACAGAAACATATTCAGTTGGAGTGTTTATTCCAAAGTCTAACGTATCAGTATTGGAGTTAATTCCAGTTGTAACTTTGTATGTATTTGTGTCAACTGTAGGTATTAATTTATAATACCAACTAGAGGGAGTTGCGCTGGGATTCCCAAATTCAGTTCTATTATCACTCCAACTAACATTATTAACGTTTTGAACATCAACAAATAATTCATGGGATAGTAATGGTCTTGATGTTGTAATTGTTCCAGGATTTGTTTCATTTATTGTAGCGGTAACAGTGTTGCCCAATGGATAATTTAAGACTTGTGGACTAATTATATTAGTCAAACTTGGATTAAACCAAAGTTCATATATGTGATCTGTGGCTGATGTTGCTGTATTTTTTAGATACCAAGTAACATTAGTAAGACCGCTGTTTGCTGGCACTGAACTATTAATTGTTATAGGTTGTCCATCTGGAATACTTAAAATTCCGCCACCGCTGAGCATTGAACTTAAATTAATGTGTGATGGAGTCCAGCTATATGGAGGACTTGGCTGAGCATAAAGCATCATTAACCCGTTGTCTGCAGGTAAGGTATAATTTGTAACACCTCCAACAAAACCAACAAGGTCTGTTAATGCTTCATCTGTAGCAAGTTGCAATTCAGTGGATGAAATAACTTTAGCATACAGGTTTTCATAAGTGTTACTATTAACAGCTGCGCCAAACGTTCCATTTACTCCACTTGTAAGTATTTCTATTCCGTCTTCAAATTCATGTGGAGTAGTAGTAGTTATTACCATTGGATTTACTTGAACGTTGCCAAGCAAAATAGTTTCACTGTCAATTAATTTCTTTGTTGCAACAACTAATGGTTTATTCCAAAAGTCATAGCGTGATAAGTGTCCAGCATATGATTGATTTTCATAATAACTACCAAACTTTGAAATGTTTTGCATCACTTCACTTGTAGTAGCTGTAATAGTTAATGGGTTTAACCAAGCCTTGTATGTTCCTGCTAACAATTCATCTATTCTGCGTGTTAGTCCGCTTGTTGCATTACCTATATAATCTGGATCAATATAATCTGTTCCAACATTATTTGGGTAAGTTAATATTTGTCTCATGTCAGCCATTAATAAATCCCCTGTTTTCCACGTCTGTTGTATGCGTTCTGGATGATACCTTCTACTGCTTTTTTATTCTTAAGCAGGAACTCAGTTCCAGTTTGCGTGTCTATTGCTTGTATTGTTATATTTACCGCAGGTCCGCCACCGCCAATTTGGTCCATTGGAGTAATACCAGCTGGCCCATGAATAATCTCAGCGCCATTTTCTCCTGCTATACCAAACTTGCCTGCGCCTAGTGTTCCGCCGTTTGCAAAGAAGCCACCAAACATACTACCTAGTCCGCCTAAGAGACCTCCGCCTCCTCCGCCGCCAAATAGTCCGCCTAGCATGCCACCTAAGCCGCCGCCTCCCATTCCGCCACCGCCAAATACTTTACCTAAGATGCCGCCAAATCCACCAGCACCTTGTGCCATTGAACCTAATTTTTGTTGGAAGAAATTAGCAAAGCCACCCAAGTCTAATTTACCTGTGTGTAATGCGTTGCCTAATGTGCTGGCAAATACTTCTTCAAATGTTTGTGCACCTGTCATTGCTGATTGGTTAACTTGTGATGTCATGGTTTGCATTTCACTAACACTTCCAACCTTCATGTCTCTGAAACTGGCAATAACTGCATCACGTAGGTCTGGAAAAACACTGTTACCAACCAAGTAATTATACATACTACTTGCGCCATCTTTTACGCCGTTATACATATCAGTTGTTTTGTTAACAACACCATCTTTCATATTACCAAATGCACCTACAGTAGCATCTTTTAATTCCATTGCTTTGTTTTTGATTGCACTTAATGTATCAACAGCTTTTTGGAATATACCAACAACTGTTTCAACAATACTTTTTAATCCTTCAAATCCTGCTTGAAGCGCCGGTAATGCAATCTCATAAACACTTTTCATTATATCATATGCACTTGTAATTATATCAACAATGAACTGGAATGCTTCTTTTAATAATGGCAATGAACTTTCAACAAGTGGTGCAATTGCTGTTGCTATATTTCCCAATACTTCAAAGATTTTTTGCATGATAGGCCAAACTACGTCTGTAAGTAGTGTTCCTAATAATTCAAATACTGGTTGTAAATTAGTTAATGCTGTTTGAACACCTTCAATAATAGCTGGCATGTTTGCTAATATCTTTTCACTTAGCTCCAATAACACTGGCATCAATGGTTCAATGGCATCAGTTAATAACTGACCCATACCTTCTTTTAGACGTCCTAAATTATCATTGAATGCTTCTGCCTGTTCAGCAGCTTCTAATGGAATAATGTTTGTGTTTTGTGCAACATCATCAAGCGTAGCTTGTAGATCTTCTGCACTTTCATTCATGCTTGCAAACTGTTGTTGAATCAATGGACCAGCACGTCCACCAACAACTTTTGCAAAGTCTTCTGTTGTAATCTTGCCTTCATTTAAGGCATTCATCATTTCTTGTAGTAGTTCTGGACCTGACTTTAGATTGCCATTCATGTCCTTTAAACTATCACCAAGTTTGTCAGTAACAGCGGCAAATGATTTCTGCCCTTCTGTTCCTGCTTTTAATCTGGTTGTGGTTTGAAGCATAGCTCTATCAAATGTAGCGGCATCAATGCCTGCTTCATTCATAGCTTGTTTCATTACTTGGAAGCCTTCAAATGCTTCACCGCTCATTGCTGATCCGGCTGCTCTTGCACTCTTGGCCAAGTCATCCATTGCTGTAATTTTATCACCAACAAATTTAACTGCACCAAAGGCTGCTAAGGCAGCACCTGCGGCTCCCATTGCAACCTTAAAGCTGTTTGCTTTTGATGTAAGCCCACCAAGACCAGTTGAGACCTTGTTAATAGATCCGCCTGTGTTGTCCTTGGCGTTGATATTAATATTATAATCTGCCATTAGTTCATCCTTTTATTTTGTTGCTGGTGTAAGTATTCATAATATTTAGCCCAGCCCTGCAGCTCTAATGTGCTTACATTGTGCAGGATCCATTCTACACTTTGTCCTATCTCTCCAGCAATCTTAAAGAGCAAGAGTGTGTCAAGATCCTCTGTTAGTTTCCCAGAGTGCCGCTTGCTGCATCCTTGGCTGCATTTAGTTCTGTGCAAATACGGATGATAATGTTTGGATCAACTTCACGCATCAGCACATCTTTGTCTGCTTGCTTGAATAAATTCTTACCATCTTTGTCCAATGCTTTTTGAATCAATGTTTCTACTAATGCGGCAACTAATTCACCTTTTGCATGTAGTTCTAGAACTTTTTGTTCTTGTGCAAACGTTGATATATTTTTAAAATAAATTGTTGTTTCCCATTCTGGAACTTCAATCTTATTTAGATCTCCGGCTAGTTGGTCTCTAAAATGACCTCTTGCATTTTTTAATACGCTCATAATTATTTCCTTGCTGTTCTACGTAGGGCAACCTCAACTATCCCGTTGGGTGCTTGTCTACTTGTTTTATCTGAATCCAATACTCCAATGTATGGGACTGTGTTCTTTGCCAATGGGGCAAGTTTTCTTCCGTTCATTCCACGGAACGTGTTTACCCAACCTTGACGTGCTCTACCTGTATCTATTGGGGTGGTAGCACGTAGGCTTGCAACAAAATCACGTGAGAAAGTGGACAAGTCTTTGTTAATTTCCGCTTTCAGTTCTTTTTCAATTCCTGCTTTAGTATTAGCCATTGACTTGTCCTCCCGTTCTTATGCCGCTGTTACTAATGCGCCATCACCTGTGAATGATAAAGATACAGTAATCATATCTTCAACACCTACTGATGTTTCAATTGATGTAACAATTGCATCACCTGTGTAAGTAGTGGTTCCTGCTATTTCATAAGCAATCAATTGCACTACTGTTCCAACTGTTGGATATACTTCAGTTGTTTCAAAGATAGCTTCCGCTGTTCCTTCCCAACTTGAGTGTCCTGGTTTGATGCATTTCCAATCAGCACCCATGTAAGATGCTTCAATTGTTTCTGCGTTTTGTGTAATAGTCCAAGCAGTTAATTGAGCTACATTAGTAGATCCATTATCAACTGACAAAGCACCATTTTTTCCTGATATACATGCCATGTATTATCTCCTTTATGTATTATTTAATTGGTAACAATATTCTACAGTGAATATTATTCCACAACTTGCAAAAGGGGCGCTTTCACCAGTTGTAATAGTTTCAACTCTCGTGAGCCTAATGTCTTCTACAGTTGAATCTAAACTTCTATCTGCCATTAGTGTGTTTTCAATAGCTTCTACGGCAATATTTCTTTGCGTATCACGTTCTCTTCCACCCACTACTAGCACAATGCTGACTTCCATTAACCCTTTACGCATTAACCCAGATGCACCCATTGACATAGTAATATCTTCAATTTCTTCATCTGTGGTTTCAATGTAAACAGCAGGAAAGGCAGTTGCGGCAAGTTCTTCAATCACAATAGGATCTCTTTGAACTACACCAAGTTTCACACTGCGTTGCGCCTTTAGACGCTGAACTATTTCTACTAAAATATCTTCTCTGCGTGCCATTATCTATACAACCTATTTTGACTTACTTGTTTGACATCTGAGTTGTCAATAGTTCCGTCATCTTCAAAATCATATTTTATTCCTACACCAAATTGTAGTTCCCATTCTTCAGTGAACCTATCTTTATAAAAAGATAATTGTTCTCTGTAGGGATCACCTTCTGGTCTAAACGTAGATAACCTTGGCAGAATATAACCGTATAAGGCTTGATATACTGTAGTTTTAGTCCACTGTGCTTCAACTAATTTACTACTGTCAAATTCACTACGGCTATAGAACTTGTTCCACCATTTGAATTGAATCATGTTGATAACATCAGTCTGTGCTTTGGCCAGTTCTTCTGTCCAATCATCAACTCCTTGTTGGAAAACTTCTGGAGCGTATTCTTCTAAATTTGTATTTGTAGCAAATGCCATTTTCTTCTCCTGTAAAATAACTGGAGCAGTTGCCCACTCCAGTTTGCTTTAAGCTGTATTATGCTGCGTCTTGAACAATAACACCACGTGTTGCGTCAATAACGTCAACACCAAATGCTGCTGAAGCAACAATATCATTACCAACTGCTGCTGCACGTCTTTCAACTTCAACATTAACTCCACCTTGCATAGCCATGCGTAGTGCGTCACCTGAGAACACTGCAAATTTAGTGTCTGTAAGGCCTGTGTTAGTGTCATTTAAGTGTGAAGATACATAACATGGAGTTCCTGCAATCATGCCAATGAAGCCTGAACGCATTGCTGCGTTTTGTGTTTCACCGCCAGCAAATGCTGAACTACCAATTACTGTCATAAAGCCTTGGTATGCTGCTGCTGAAACTACACAATTAAGTGGACCTGTTTCACCTGCGGCACGGATTGTTCCAATTGCTTCATACATTTCATCTAATAGATTAGTTGTTGCTTCTTGGGCTGTTAATGCACCAAGTTGTGCTGATACTAATGCGTCTACTTTAGATGCAATTGCGTTACCCATAATTCTACCCATGTCATTAGTGTCAATGCCACCAAGGTCACGTAGAACTGTGCGTGCTGCTAATAGATCCAAAGCAATAGTTTTCTTTGTATCTGATGGAAGTAGAGTTTCAAAATCTACGCCTGGAGCTGCTTCTGCTGAGATTGAATCTGCAGTTACTGAACCCATAACAGCTACTTGAGCTGAGGCTGATCCTGCTGGAACTTCTACTGTTGGAATCAATAAACCTGGTAGGTATAATGAATTCTCTTGTGCAGCAAATACTGTTGCTGCTTGAACTGGGACCACCATTGCATCTAAGTTGATGCCTGATCCGTATGCTGAGTTTGCCATAATATTTTATCCTTTATATATTATAAATTTAAACTTTACCTTGAGCCTTCATCTTTTTATAGATTTCTCTATGCTCAGGCTTGTTTAAGTCAAGTTGTGCTAAATCAAAATCTGTTTGATCAGCGTTAATTGTATTACCCGTAGAGCCCGCACCACTTGGTCCTGCGCTCTTAAAATACTGGTTACCTGCTAGAAATTCTTCTACTAAGTTATGAACTGTCATGGGATCTGCATTATCCGTATAACGTTGTTTACCTTCTGCATCAGTAACAATTACTTGTCCATCTTCACTTAGTTTAATACTTCCTCTCAGTAGTTGAGCTACGTGATTAGGTGCAACACTTTTGGCTTTAGATGCCGCATCAATTAATGCACCATCAATTTTGATTGTCTCAAGTTCAGTTCTAAGTCTCAGAATTTCTCCTTCTGACTTTTCTTTCTGCTTCTTAAGAACACCATTAAAGTCTTCCTTCTTAATCAGTTGCTCTTCCTCAATCTGCTCTTTCAAGCCTTTGAGTGCTTTGTATTCATCCACGTCAACATTTTCAAACTTCTTGTTAACTTGGGCAACACGTTTGCCAATTAATTCATTTACTTCTTCTTGAGTAAATGTTTTAGTGGCTTCAACCTGGGATTCTGTATTTTGGCCTGTTGCTGTATCCCCAGTGTCTACAGTTTCAGTTTGCATTTCTGCGCCATGAGTTTCAATTGTCATGTCAATATTCCTTTATTAAGTTAGGGTTGTGTGCAATTGCACAAAACTTATATATCTCTATATAGCTTTATTTATCCTTTTACTCTTCTTCAAAGTTTTCTACAGGCACCCAATAGTGTTGGCAGTTGTATCCACCACGCACTACAAAAGGATCACCAGGCTCTTTTCCTGCCCAAGTTTCTCCATTCCAGATGTTCTGTATTTCTTCTTCAGTCATTTGTAATCCCAACATACTTCTGCAAAATGGTCTTGATGTTGCCATCAACCCACCAGCATATTCAAAGCGTTCAATCTTCTGACGCTTTGCTCTGCTTTTTGCAAATGTTCCGTTGTAACTACCTACAACACTTTCTGCTTTTGTGCTCAACAACGTTGCTAATGCGGCCGCTGTGTTTACATCTCCTGGTAATTTACGTTTAATTTGTGCTACAAGATCTCTGTGTTGATCTCCTGTTGCTTTACGCAATTTACGTTGCAGTTTCTTTATTTCAGGATCATTGGAATCCATATGGACTCCGCTAATTCTTCCACGCACTTGATTAACCAAAGCCGCTGTAGTTACACCAGCAACTGTGGCAAGCACGGCTGTCTTAATTACATCTTCACTAGCACTGGCTACAGTGTTAGCTAATTCATCTTGTGAACTTTGTAGTAATGCACTTTCTGCCACATAGTCTGCAGGTTCAACTGGCAAACTACTTTGGTCTAATAAGTCTGTGCTTACATCTCTTAAACTGTTTGCACTGGCACGCACACTTTCAGCATGACGTCCAAATGCTTGATTAATCTGTGGTCTCAAAGCCTCAACTGGTAGACCTTGGGATACCAGTTCCGCTACTTCTGACTCTAATGCTTTGGCATTGTCAAACACACCAGCTTGAACTTCTTTTAGAGTGTTCTCCAAAACTTTGTCATGTTTTTTAACATTGAACTTTGCCATGTTTATCCTTCATGTGTGTAACCTTGTTCCATAAGCATTAAATGTTCTGCTTCTGATTCTACAATTACACTTTTCCCTGTGCGTGGATCTACCATCACGTGTGTTTCAAACTCTTCTGTTGAAGCCATGTCTGCAAGTATTTCACTTTGCAATTCTGCATCATCTACAGTTAGTGCAACAATTTGTCTGCTAATCTCATCTTGGAACTTAGCGTTTGTAACACCACTACTGCGTGTTTTCATTAAGAAGTCTAGTTCTAAATGTTCATCTCTCATGTCAAATGTTTCTGGATATTCTAAACTAAAGTCTTCTGGCATACTTAATGCTTGCCAATCCAACCAAATAATCCACATTTGATATTCTGTTTCTTTGAGTGTGTCAGCCATGTCTGATAGCTTTGCATTTAATAACTGACGCTCTACTTGGAGTGCTGTTCCTGACATAGGTGAACCTGTTGTAGCCTGTATTGCACTGGTGTGAGTCATGCGTTGAATTGATTGCACACTGTTTGCTATTGCTTTTAAGATACTGTCTGTTGTTGATAAGGTTGGTGACAACAAATATGGCTTCAATCCTGGATCAATGCTTTCATCTAAGTTAAGAACACTGCCTGCACCAGCAACTGCGTCAGTTGAAGTTGGTTTTACTAGTGTAGGGTGTGAACTGATACGCAAATGCTGTTCAATTTCACTTGCACAATTGTAAATAAATTTCTGTTGGTTAGCCACGTCAGCAACCAAACTAATACCAACACCTTTTGTTGGGCTTTTTAGTGGAGCATGAAATATAAAAGGAATGTAACCCAATGGATTAACATGTTCTTCATAGTTTTCAATAGCACGGTAATCACCAGTGTTTGGATCTTTGGCTACTGTGTATTTGTGAACCGTATCTTTATACCAGCAAGTAAATGTAACATGCTGATCATTTTCACTTTCTCTTACTTTGATATATTCAAGTTCCATCTTGCCTGCAATGTTGCGTTCATAATACCAATCTAAAACGTTTTGTGGTGTATACATTGCCGCATAAGCACGGATGCCTAACTCAATTGCTTCAGCTTCTGTTTGAACTTTGTATGCAGGTTTGTCTACAAGAAGCCATGTTGCACCATGCACCATTGCCAAGTCATTTGCAGTCTTTAAGAAACTGTCTAGGCTTTGTCCTTCTTGGTCTGTGTCATACAACCAAGCATTTACCAACGGATTGTTTACTAATAATCCAATATCACGTTTAGGTAATGTGCGGAACAAGAAGCTACGGTAAATGTCTACTGTAGTTTGCACATGGTTGTCTAATGGTGTAGAGTTTAATCTCTTTCCATACTGGTCACCAGGCGCTTGATTTTCACCAATGTATTGTGTTAAGTAACTACCACTCTTATACAATTCACCACCCACGTATGATTTGTAATGATAGTTGGCCTGCTTTGCTACATCACTGTAACTTGGATGCGTTTGTTCTAATTGTTCTAATGTCAACATAATTATATTTCCTTTATAAAGGGTAGTCTTCACAATAATGATCAGTTATTGCTGCTATATCAGTTATTTATCCTTTTAATAATGTCCAAATAACTGTGGTTTTTTGCCAAGCTCTGGCTGTGGCCTTCTTATAGGGTTTATCCAATGCACCAAATAACCCAGTGCATCATTAAAGTGTGAAAGGTCATTTGCACCATCTTTTTGCGGAATTTGTGTTCCTTCTTTATATACCTGTCCACTTATACATTTGATTAAGTTTCTACACTTAGGGTCCACACTTAATTTAACAGTTCCGTCTGTGGCTTTAAGACTTGCGTTCACTGCCGCTATTCTATCTTTCACTGGTGGATTGATATTCTTAACTTTAAGTGTGAACCCTGAGTTTCTTAGTATGTGATGGTCACTGGTGTTTGAACTGGTCTTACGTGCTTGACCTGATGCATCCGGATACACCCATAACCTATTGTCAGGATATCTGTTTATCAACTCTTCTGCCATTTCAAATGTATTTGATCCATCCATACTAATTTCATCTATAACGCTTATTTCATTTCCGTTAACTCTACATATTGCAGCAACCAGCGGACTTACGTTAAAGTCCATTGCCACGTGTAGTATTTCATTCTTCTTAAAGTCTAAGTCTTGTTTCTTAATGTGTGTGCCGCTGTCCCAATTGTAGTAAATGCTACCACTGTATTGTTCAAAGCTGGCTTCATACTCTTGTCTAAAACTTTTCTCATCTAATTCATTGCGGGCTTGTTCTATTTCTTCTGGTGCAACATTCCCGCCAGACAATGTTGTGAAACTAAATGCACGCCAATTGTCTTGTGCATGTGCACCTTGCCATAGTTCATATATCCAACTGCCTTTGCCTTTTGGTGTGGTAATAAACAATGCATTTCCTTGTTTATCTGACAGTGCTGGTCTACAAACTTCTGTCCACATCTTTTGATCAATCATTGCCGCTTCATCCATGATCAAATAATTCATACTCACACCACGTAAACTATCTGGGTTGTCTGCACTACGTAAATAAATCTTACTACCATTGATCAATGTAATACAAAGATCACTTTCATTTATTTTCTTAGCCCATCTGCATCTTATAAACTTTTCTTTTAGATCATCCCAAATAATTTGTTTGGCTTGTCTATAACTTGGAAACACTGCAAAGATATTACTATTGGGAAAACGTGCATGCTTGGCAATTTCATGCATTGCAAGAAAGCTCTTTCCCCAACGTCTACCAGCAACAACAACTTTGAATCTGTTGCTGTCTTGGCTGACTTCTTTTTGAACTTCACTTAGTGGCATTACAAATTATCTCACAACTTTCACTGTCCATGTATTCTCCATTGCTGAAGAATGTTCTTGTTACTGTATCTCTTTTTACTTGTCCGCCTTCAACATAAATTGTTTCCAAGCGTTGTGTTTTAATCTTGCCATTGGGTTGATCCAATTTGGTATCCCAATGGTCTGAATTAATGTGTCTTTTCATAGTGGGGGTTTCCTATTTCTACTTGCCGTATTTTTTCTTTTTAGGTTTCTTTTTATAAGCCATTTTTTACCATTCCTATTACTGTTGATACAACTAAGATTCCCAACACCCACCACAAGCGGTTGTCAATTTTCTCAATTGCTTTTGATTGTTTGCACATATCACTTTCCAAGTGTGCCAAATGATTATTCTGAATTGTTTCAATTGAATGTTTAATATCTACAATATCTTTTGCATTCTGTTCTGTGACTTCTGCCCACTTGTGATCTGCTTTGCTCATTTGTGCATTCCTTTTTAGTTTAGTCTGTCCAAGGTAGAATAGTTCCAGCCTCTTCATCAAGCGGAGTATCTGTTTGGTTGAGAACATTCTTACCTAGCCAAATCTGCATGGTAACATTGTTCTTTTCCATAGCGTTTCTCCACTGTGCTCTGCGTAATGCTATCTTGCCTTGGCTTTTGCCTTGATCAATAACATCCCTATAGTTCCTATTTAATGTATCCACACTCACGCCCAAAACAAAAGCTATTTCTTTGATGGTGCATTGTATTTCACATAAGTTGCGTAATACATCTTTGTCTACTTTAATAGGTGGTCTTCCTTTTGTTTTGCCCTGTTGTTCTTCAGTGTCCGCCGCATTTTCAATCATGGTAGATCTCCTTTAATTCTTTATGATGAAGTTATTGTTTCCCAAGCTGTTGTTGTTCTTACTTGTAGCTTGTTGACAGTTTCATTATAGATTACTGTTCCAGTATCTGGATTGCTTAATGCATTTCTTTCAGTTGTGGTCATGTTTACAAACTTAAATGGCACATTAGCTGTAGCTTCTTTTTGATTGATACTAAGTTCTGCTTCACTTGAATTATCATGTGTTTGAGCAACCAATTTCATTGTGCTTAGTTCACCGTTGTTTGCACTTTTGTATCTTGAACCAAAGTATCCAACTTTCAATTGACCTTGTGTATCATCTTGAACTGTAAATTCTTGGAAACTTTCAGCGTCATTTGGTATTGTTCCACTGCCCCAATTTAGGTTTGTTTTAACACCAGTTGAAAAGTCATTAGTGGCATTTGCCATGTCTGTTTGGATTTGCAATGAAGTGTTTGGTGTATTGACATCAGGTGCTAATTCTACTCTAACCTGTCCATACAAGTTGTGTTTGATATCACCAGTGTTGGTGTCTTTGTGCATTTCATAAAGAGTTTGATTGAAAGTTCCATCATCATTCAGCACATCAAAGTATTGATACTTTCTATCACCGTCTCTCCAACTACGCAATTGGTTGTTGTATGTTAAACTTCCAAAGCCTTGATCTGTTCCTGATTTAATACTAACTGTTTGATCATCATCAGCTATGTTGAAGAACTCTGCCGCAACTGCATTATTATTATCCCAATCAGCTTTAACTACTAGAGGTGCTTCATCATCACCATTTGGGTTTTGAAGTGTTGCACTGCGTTGTGCCATGATTCTTCCGTAAGTGTAGAACCATTCATAGTTGGCTTCAAATATTGTATCAACGCCAAAGCCACTAACACCATCATCATAACTCCAAGCCTTGACCCAGTGTCCATCACCAAAACTTGTTCCGCCACTCTGCATACTAACGCCGCCCAAGTATTGTGTAGTTCCTTGTGAATCTGATTGTAATACATAATCAAGACTTGTGCCTCTGTTGTCATATCCACTGTTGATAACTTCACTATCTAAGTCACGCCATATTGTAGCCACAGTTCTATCACCTGAGTTGGCACCGCCATCTACTGCACGTTTGGCAAACAATGTATTAGAATAACTGATGTTAGGGTTGCCGTTGTATTGTGCATCAACTGTTAATCCACCCATGGCTGTTAGTGTATCATCTGCATCAACAGTTCCACTGAGTGTTAAACTTGATGCATCTTCAATTGCCGTAACTGCATCACCGTCATCATATTTGTTTGCAAGTATAACTGCGTCTGTTCCGTTTGAACTTACATAAAGTGTTTGTGCCGCAACATCCATTGCAACTTCATATTGT
>Ga0206677_10001324_pt1 | contig 22917 bp, 20 predicted proteins | sample M130m12015metaG_FD_155475 | JGI IMG/M metagenome (GOLD analysis project Ga0206677, IMG submission 155475) | Ammonia-oxidizing marine archaeal communities from Monterey Bay, California, United States - M1 30m 12015 | ecosystem: Environmental > Aquatic > Marine > Intertidal zone | place: USA...
AATTCGGCAAAGGTTTTCATAGCCATTTTGGTTTTCTACTAAAATAACTATTTCATCCATAGCTGTAATTATATTTGATCCTGCGATAGGATCTATATCATAATTACGAGCAGATTGAACAAAACGAATAAAACCCCATAGACCATTTACATCTGTTAAAGCTATTTTTTTCATAGATGATTTTTTACATAATTTTATTAAATCATTTAATGATAAAAGGCCATTCATCTTTGAATAAATAGAATGGGTATTGAGATGAATGAACATTATATTTTTCCTAATGCTTGAAAAATATTTGCAGTTTGAAGCGAATGAATGCCATATTTTTTACGTACGCTCTCAATAGCCTTAGATAAATCCATATTCTTACTATTGATGGTTTCAAACATCGTTTTTTGCTCGGCATAAGATGTAAAATGCGTAGCTTGTATTAAAATTGATCTTATACGATTTCGTCTCTTATTTACCTTTTCAAATAATGTATAACAATCTTTAATTACAGAGAAATCATCAATCTCACTTATTTTTCCAGTTTTTTTACTCGATCTCCCATCGCTATAATGTACTTCTATTTTGACCTTATTTGAAATCTGCCACTTTTTTCTCAACTCAAAAGCAACTTGTTCCGCTAAATCTTTTACTACTCCTTTTAAAACATCATAATTATTAGTGTCTTCTGGTAATATAGTTTGCCGAAGAATACTTTCTTGTTTTTTAACAGGTATAACTGGGCAAAAATCTTTACCATGAGACTCTTTTTCAAGTTGAGTTGAATAGGTTCCAAATAATATTTGGAACTCTTTTTTATGAAGCATCATCGATTGAATATTTTCAATCTTTTTTATCAACAAGAACTCAATTAAACGGCTTACTGACTTTTCTGATACTATAGGTAAGACAAATGGATTTAAACTGGAAAAAAATTCAGATTCAAACCCATTTTTAACCTCGTGGATTTTATTAAGTACTACAGAAGTAATAGTCCTACTTACGAGCTTGTTTTGACTAATCCCAACCTGACCGAACATATTTGTTTTTTCTTTTATTGACTTAAGAATTGATAAACCGTTATTTTGAACATTACCCTTGAGATAACGCATGCCATGCATATCCAGGAAAAATTCTCCCATGTTTTTTGGTTCAACAATTGGAGTAAAATCAGAAACTATTTTATATATGTAATGATTTATTTTTGTATAGAGTGATTTGTTATAAGGTAACAATCGAACACCATGATTTATTTTTCGTATTGTAGATACTTTCATGCCTTTTAATAAACCTTCTTCTTTTGCCTCAGGAGAAATAGAGATAATCGTACCATTGGGACTATTAGAAGAAAGAATAGCGACAGGGCGTGTTTTTAACGTTGGGTCTATCATTTGCTCTGCCTGGAGCTCTAGACCTCTAAGACGTATGTGAAAAACGTCTCTTCCATTCATTGATGTTTTACCTAATTCAAATAGTTTCTAAAAGAATAAAGTAAGACACCGTTGATACGAAAATCATCTGTCGGATCAACTGTTATAATTGGAAACTTTGGATTTCTAGGGTGAAGCTCAATACCATGACTATTAGGGACATAACACTTTAGAGTGGCTTCTCCATTAATTATAGCAACAACAATTTGTCCAGAACGAGCAATACTTGTTTTTTTAGCAACAATAAAATCACCATCATGAATCTGTTCCTCTATCATAGAATTACCTTTAACTTGTAATACATAGTGATCTGGATGTAATAAAGATGGTGGAACATCAACCATTTCAGGATTTTCTAATGCTTCAATTGGTTCACCTGCGGCTATTAAACCCAACAATGGCAAACGAGCTATTGTAGCTGTCTGAGTCTCATTTTGATTTAATATGAGTGCTCTTTTACCATTGGGTCCTTTTATACGTGATAGATGACCTTTTTCTTCTAGGGTCTTTACATACCAGTTTACTGTCCCTAATGATCCAAATCCTAGTGTTGACATGATTTCTTCATAGGATGGAGACTGACCATTGACTAATGTAAATCTCTGAATAAAGTCTAAAAACTTTTTCAATTTTGGGGACAGAGCTTTATTCATAAACTAATAGATAAATTTGTAACGGCTTTTCCATCCCAGACGACAGATTGGGATGCTTGCTTATTTGCATAGTTATTTAGACGCGATACAGCACGCATTACTTCAAAAGATACTTTTGGTTTACTTTTCTTTTTTATAAAATATTTCATAATAATCTCTCTTTTTGTTTTACTCGTAAGTTACTCGTAAGTATTATACTAAAAAAATATCTTTTATCCAAATAAAAAGCCCCAAACGGGGCTTTTTATTTAATTTTATAGAGAGGTTTCTAATACTAGACTGGTGCAATCCATAATCCAATGAATAATAATAAACCTGTTACACTATGCATTATAATTGTACCCCAGTTTGCCGGTTCCAATAATCTGCTATTATAGTGTTTATATAAAGTTTGAATCGCTCTAAACCCAAAATAAGCAGCTAGTAATGAAATCAAAGCTTCTTTTGGCAATTTTTCACTTAATACAAGAGCAACAATACTCAAAAATGCCCCAACTACTAGTGAAACATACCCAGCTCTTGCTTTTTCTGGACCGAGTACTACAATTAATGTATTTTTCCCTGTTTGCTTATCGCTATCGTGGTCAGGAAATTCATTTACATAAACTACTGCTGATATTAGTAAGCCAATTGGTATCCCGATCAAAAAAGCTTCCGGTAAAAGTTTTCCTGTTTGCACTAGAGCACTTCCAGCGACCATCAATGGACCGAAGTTCAACCCTATTATTAATTCTCCTAAACCCTTCCTAGAAGAAAATTTAAAAGGTGGAGCAGTGTAAAAAAGTCCTGAAAGAAATCCAATCAAGCCTAACCATAAAATTGGAAATCCAGCTTTTTGGATTAATGGTACACCGACTACAGCACTTAGACCGAACGTTACAATCGCTAGCTTTAACATCCCTTTGGCAGAAATAAGACCCATTTGTATACCACGTCCACCGCCATTAAGTCCCACGTTACTATAGTTATAATTTATTTCATCGGTACCACTCACATGATCAAAATAATCATTTGAAGTATTTGTTCCAATCTGCAATAAAGATCCACCTAGCGCGGTAAGAGCAAGCCAGCCCCATTCTATCGAATATCCTGCAAATTTTGCAATAGCTGCTCCCACAAAGATAGGAACTAGTGTAGCCGACAAGAAAGGTAATCTCATTATTACCACCCAAGAAAAAATTTTGGTCATTAAATCAATTTTAGGACGAACTTCATCAGGAGTTTTATCTTCTATTGGTGTCGTTACACCGCAATAACCAATATGCTCTCCATCTTTTGATTTAGTTGGAGTTATTTTTATACGAGAAGGTAATTCAGAACCATCTTTGTGTAGAAAAACAGTGTCTCCTTCCCAAGCGCCTTTCTCCACTGCTTCTGCTAACCAACCAACTACATGACCCAAAACGACCTGTCCGTCGCTGAAGTCACTAACTCTCATTTTCCCAACTACTTCTTCTTCACTGTAACCAAATAGGTCAACAGCCCCTTGGCTAAATGTTTCAACTTTACCATCAACATCGCATGTAATAACACTTTTTAAGTTTTCATTCATGTTAAACGAACCTTTTTAATTAAATATTATGCAAAAATTTACATCAACAAATGAAGTGAAGAAAAACGAAAATTAAATTGGATAAAAAATTGGCCTACTCGGTGCAGCATCTAAATGCCAGTTGGGAATTTGAATTTGTAAAAACCCAAAAGAATCTTTTAGTGAATTCGGTATGTATAATAATTCAGATATTGTTTTTCCCTTTATAAAAAAACTATGATGATTTCCTAAAAGGCCATTATCATTCGCCTTATCAATTGATGGTATGTCTACTAATAAGTGTTTAATTGAAAGTTCATTTATATAATTAATCGCCTCTGTTGTAAAAAAGGGAGCCGGATTTTTATCATAATTCTGAGTGGACTTATAACTAGAGTTTGGCAATGTTCTAATGATTAAAGAATCTATTGGATCTTTAATTTTCTGAACTAATAATTCTTTTGAGATTACTAAATCTGTGGTAAGAGGGACATGGTAAGAGTCCGTTGTATTTATACTTTTTTCTGGGAATACAGATATTAACTTTGACGGAATAAAACCTTCAGGGCAAAAGTCTACAACTTTGTATTCTACATCTTTTATATGGCTGATACATTCAGTATGTGTACCAGAGCAATGAATATCTAAAGTTGCAATATTAACATTGCAACTCCCACCTTTGCTGATATCACCTATGAAATTCTCAGCCTTAACTGAGGCAAGACTCGATGGTTTAGAATTAAAAAACGTTGGATTTTCACCATTAAACTTATTTTTGAATGATAAATCAAAACCCTGTATCTCTTCTAGATCGTAGGTTTTATTATCATATTTAATTATCGTACTAAGTTTAGTCTTTGGCGTCATTTATCAAGTTAATTATTTCTTTTTTATCAGGGAAACGCTTTAATATTTTTTTTGAAAAAATCAATTTGTCATTAAAAACTACGTCGAACACACCTCCACTACCTGAAATTAGATTAATAGTAATATTTTCATATTCATTCTTTAACTCATCTTCCAAACTGGAAGCATTCGGTAGATAGTTTCACATATTACAATACTCAATAGATACCTGCATATTTACTCCTTCAAGTCTTTATTAAAAAATGATAAAACGTCTTTAGGATGAGAATATAAATCAATATCATCAAAAATGTGTATTAGAATCCCTTTTTCATCTATTAAAAAGGTTTTCCTAGATGGAAAAAAATAATACTTATTAACACCATAATCTGAACCCATCTCTTTGTTACTATCTGATAAAAAATTAAAAGGTAAATTATGTTTTAACTTAAAATTTTTAAGTGCTTTCTGAGAATCAAAGCTGACACCCAAGATTGAAATGTCAAATTCTTCAAAATTTTGGAATTCATCACGGAACCCACAAGCTTGCTTAATTCAACCAGGTGTTTCAGCTTTTGGAAAGAAGTAAATAACAAGTTTTTTACCTCTATAATCATCTAGTTTATGAATTTGATCATCCTGATCATTAAGTATGAAATTAGGAGCAGGCTTACCAATTTCGGGAGTATTACTGAACAGAAAAGTTTCTAAAAATAATAACAATAAGATTCTCATAAGCATAAAAAAATATACGGCATAAACTAAAGTATAGCATAATTTAATGGTATTAAATTTAAGCTATGAAAAAGACTGATATAAAAGCAATCGCTAGAAATGTAATAAAAACTGAAGCAAGTGCTGTAGCACTATTAGAGAGTCGTATTGATGATATATTTGAATCTGCTGTAAAGTCTATTTTGAAATGCCGAGGCCGTTTAATCATCTCTGGAATGGGAAAATCAGGGTTAATATCTCAAAAAATAGCATCGACAATGTCTTCAACTGGAACGCCCACATATTTTGTTCATCCAGGCGAAGCAATTCATGGCGACCTTGGAATGATTACAGATCAAGATATCATAATAATTTTGAGTAACAGTGGTGAAACATCAGAACTAATTCAAATTTTACCATCTTTAAAGAAAAAAAATGTAACTATTATTGGTTTGATTGGAAAGCATGGGTCAACACTAGCAAACAAATCAGATATCTTTTTAGATACATCAGTTGAAAAAGAAGCTTGTACGCTTGACTTAGCTCCAACTGCTAGTACAACCGTGGCTTTAGCCATGGGAGATGCTTTAGCAATCTCACTTCTTGAACTTCGAGGGTTTAATAAAGAAGATTTTGCAGAACTACACCCTGGAGGAATACTCGGGAAAAGATTACTTTTAACAATTGATCATTTAGTACATAGCGGAGATGAGCTACCATTTGTGCATATTTCAACAACGATTAAAGAGACTTTACTTACTATCTCTGAAAAAGGACTTGGGATCACAGGAGTTCTAAATGATGATAAAAAACTTGTTGGGATTATAACTGATGGTGATATTCGTCGAGGAGTTGAAAATAACTATGATAATTTTTTTGAACAGCCAGCCAAACTGATAATGTCAAAAGACCCCAAAACAGTTAAATCGAATACTTTAGCACTCTCCGCGCTCGAAGTCATGGAAAAGCATTCAATCACAAGTCTATTTGTTTTTTCAAACCGTTCATCGGACACACCTGATGGCATTATTCATATCCATGATATTTTAAAATCTGGGATCCGATAACATTTAAAAAAATGAAAGGACCTATTTTACTTTCTGTTCTTTTTTTTATTTTTAGCTGTGATAATAAAACTTCCACTGGTGTTTATAAAACAACTGAATATAAAAAATTTAATGAAAAAGATAGAATAATAGGTGAATCAGTTTGGGCTAATTCATGTTTTCGTTGCCATCTATATGGATCAAACGGTGCAGCCTCTTTAGAGGATGAAGAATATTGGGATATCATATCCGAAAAAGAACTAGATGAGCTTTATAATAGTGTTTGGAAGGGTAAATATGGAGATAAAGGAGCAATGCCTCCAAAAGGTCTTTGCAACTCATGCTCAGAGGAACAAATTAAAAAGTCTATACTTTACATGTTCCAGCTTATTGAAACAGTACAGCAGTCGGATTCATTAAATAAATAAATTAGCTTTTAAATAAAGCGGATCCTTCGACAGCATCTGCTAGGTTTCTGGCGATTTTAAGAAAGCTTAAAACATCCATTTCTTTCAAATAAACAGCTCCATGTACTGCTCTAAGGTGTGGGTTTTCATTACGATACCAGTAATCTCTACCAAGCATTAATTGAAGATCTCTATGCTGGTTTACCCAAATTTTTTGTGATAATTCTGAAAAAGGACCATCATGTTCATAACTAGGAAAAGATGCATCTTTTTGACTTAAATAGCAGTTCATGAAAGTTGAATTCATAATGGATAGGGAGTTCAATGTAACGGGAACTATGATATCCGCTTCAGCTAGATCAAACTTGTACCATACATTTCGATATCCCCAAATCCGTAGATTTGATAAATCTTTTACTTTGCTCCATTGCCTAACTGCTTCGGCTATTGTTTGAAGAACTTTATAATGAGTATCAGGGCCACTACCTTCCGGGTCAAGAGCTAGCGAAATCACCGTAGGATTCAACGATTTCAATTGTTCAAGAACAGGTGCAACATCTCTATCATTTTCGGGTTGTTCTGTAAATATTTCTCCTTGGTAAAATCCTAGTCTTAGGTGATGAACATCTTTTACTCTAACTCCATAGTTTGCCCATACTAACTCTTCTTCATATTCACGAACCATGCCTTTCAATTTTTGAATTTTAGAAGAGTTTTTTTGTCCATCATAACTATCATCTAACTCAAGTACAATTTGCTTTAGTTTATTATTTAATTGTTCTTTATTTTTCACATTATAAATTTCAACTAATGCTCTTACTGCACGGTGAGACATGCCTCTATTTTGCCCTTCCTTATCATTGTTAGCAATTTTATCTAAATAATGATAAACATCTTTATCCCAACGTTTTTTATAACCCTCTGTGAAAAAATCATCATAAGCTATCATTTGGATCCTATTATTTTTTATTAGGCTCAATGTATTTATAATTATTTTTCGTATAAAACTATTTGTTACACTAGTAAACCCTGAAGTCATATTTGTAAAGATATGCTGATTACTTGGCTCGCGTATTAGATGAATAATTTGAGGCAGCATTCCGAGCATAATATCATCATGATGAGGACCAGTATGGTAATATATCTGATTTTTTTCCTGCTTTGTCCCTTTTTTGACTTTTAAATGAATACTATCAATAATTTCATTAACGGTAGTATCCGATAAGTTAGGAATCTTATTACATATGGCATCTTCTTCTAAATCTTTAAGGCTTAATTTTTTACCATAAATATTTTTTTCTTTTGCCAAATGCAAAAGAGCTTTTTGGCTTTTTTTAGAATCCCAATTTTCACTATTCCAATAAGCATTATTAAAACTAGTAAGCTTTTTAGTTGCACCAGTAGTTAAATAAAAACGACTATTGCTCAATTTTTGTAAAGACGTAGCTGGATACTTAATTGATGAATCTGATTCTAAAGATTTTTTGATCATTGAAGCTTTTGCTTCACCGGCTGCTATTATAATAGCTGTCACGTCTTTATTATAAGCAATTGTTCCTAAACCAATCGTAATCACAAGTCTATTCTTACTTATTTCTATTCCGCCAAGATCAGTAGCGGCTGCTGCCTGCGTCTCAAAATTAGTCTCCATTAATCGAGTTGTTGAATTATGATCCGACCCTCTGACATTAAAGGCAATATGCCCATCCGGTCCAATTCCACCAAGGAAAAACCCTATCCCTCCAATGGACCTAATCCTCTCCTCATATTCGTTACACCATTGATCAATTAGATAAACTGATTCCTGCTGTTTTTCTTCCAGAGACGAGACGGGGTTACGGTACCTCAAACTAAGATCAATCTTACTGTTAGGAAAAATATTTTCCCATTCCTCTTTGTTATACAGAGAAATTTCTCTTGAGTTAATTAATAATGATTTTTCAAATGACATATTAAAGCCATCTAAATAAAAGTGTTTTACATAGTCATAAAAACTATTTTTTTGCAGAGGGTCTAGTGGGTAAAATTCATCTATTTGAACAAACCTTAATCCTGATAGATTAGGCTTATCTTGGTTTTTAAAATTATACTTTTCTAAAATAGATTGTACTTTGGGTTTGTCCCAATTTTTTAATAAATAATGAGTCCATTTAATAAAATATTCAGGCGTTTTTCCTGTTGGTAAACTTGTAACCCCCTCGGGGTTTTGAATAACCCATTCTAAAAATCTTAAAGACGTTAAAAGACCGAGATCCGGAAAATTATCTACGGTCAAATAAGGTATTTTAGTATTAGTATCATTAAATTTATTTTCTTGAAGAAAAGCTTCTTCCAGAGGTGACCAGTTTATTGGACTCATATTATTTTAGGTATATTATCTTTTTTACAATTTGATTATTATTGCTTGATGCTCTAATAAAAAAAACACCAGAACCAACCTTTGAGGAAAAATCTTTCATGTCCCATTTTAAATAAAATTTTCCTTTTGAAATATTTTGATTTATTAATTCTCCAATGAAACTACCATTCAGAGAAATTAAGTCTATAGAAATATTTTCATCTGACTTCAAATCAAGCACTATTGTATTGTTAGAATTAAAAGGATTTGGATATGATTTCATCGAAAAATTATTTGGGAGTAAATTTTCAGTATTGTACTCTAAAGATAAATAATTTTCTTTAATAGAATCTATTAATCTTTGTTCGCTTTGTACTAAATCATAACTCAAAGCCCAAATCATAACACCTCCTAAACCTCGGTTATGAGCAAAATCACATTTGTATTTTATTGATTCTTCATTGTCAAATGTTATTATTTTTGTTCCATCATCTTTTTTTAGATAGGGTGCATAAGCTGTACTATCCCATTCATAGCTCCATCCATTATTGATCAGACTTGGGATTTCAGAATAAAGCTTATCAACAACTTCACCTGTAAAAGGCATATTGATATCAGTGGCATTATATTTCTTCCCCCAGAAAGGTAAGCCTAAATTAATTTGTTCTGATGGTATCCCTCTACTATAGACTAAATAATCAATGCCCGTTTCACACGAACCATCTGGATCACCAGAAGGTGATGAAAAAAGAGGTGAATTATGCCCCGCATTGCTTGACCAGCCTCCGTGGATATCGTAGGTCATTGCATTAAAAAAGTCAATGTAAAATCTTAAAAATGAAAAATCGTACCACTGTCCTGACCAATTAGAAATTGGCACAGCCATAGTGATAAGCAAATCCGGATTATGACTATTAAAAACAGAATCCATCTCAGAAACAAGAAGATTCAAATTTTGACGATCTATGTTAGAAGTAGGATGCTCCCAGTCTAAATCAACACCATTGTAACCATATGTATCGACGATATTTATCAGGTTATCAATGAATAATTCCCTTAACTCCGATGAAGATGAGACTGTCCTAAAACCCACATCATTTCCCCAACCACCTAATGAAAGTAAAACCTTAACACCATTTGATTGAATAGTTTGACAAAAATCAAGACTCAACATATTATTATATGATAAAATATTGCCACTTTCATCAGGCCAAGCAAAAGCATGATTAACATGGGTCACTACTTCATAATTTATTGAACTAGCCGTCATCTGACTAGAGACCCAATTAGGATAATACCCAACAACTCGATTCGCTAAAGAAATATCAGAAATAAAAATTAATATAATTATTAGATACGACTTTGAAGATATATTAATTTTGTGAATATTTTTTTTGATAAGATTAGTTGAATTATGTATCACTTAAATTATGTTAATAATTTATTTTATTTGTAATATTTTGTTAGTTTTATTTTGAAGTTTTAATATTTGTAAAATTAATGCATAATAATGTTATAAAAATAAGAAAAATAAAGATTAAGATATTCTTTTTGTCTATTTTTATTTTTTTTTCTTGTTCCTCTATTCTCAATAATTCAACACTTTTCAAATTAAATTATATTAAAAAAAGTCTTGAGTCTATTATTGAGAACATTGATGAAAATGCTTCAATTGGAATAAAGATTGTTTCTCTAAAATCTAAAAAAATTTTATTTGAAAAGAATTCAAAAAAACTACTCACTCCTGCAAGCAATACAAAATTACTTACTTATGCTTCTGCAATCGAATTATTAGACCTAAGTTATAATTTTAAAACTGTAATTCAGTCATATAATAAAAATATTATTTTAACAGGAAGTGGTGACCCTACTCTTAAAAGTAAAGACCTTGATTCTTTAGCACTGGTTATAAATAAATCATTTTCAGAAATAGATACACTTTTTATCAATACAAAAAAGATGGACGATCTAGAGTATGGAAAGGGGTGGATGTGGGATGAAGGATCTGAAGAATATTCATCGCCAATCAATACATTTATTGTAAATAAAAATTGTATTACATTTGAGTATTCTTCCAGTACAATTGGAAAACCAGCAGATATTAATTACTCTCCCTACTCAAATCAAATTATAATAAATAATAAATCTATAACCGTGGATGACACAACTGACTTTTTGAAGTTCCAAATTGAACGAGACTGGGTTAAACAAACTAATAAATTTGATATTAGTGGAGAAATATTAATTAATAGTCCCAAAGATACTTTAACAAAGAATATTTATAATCCAAATTTGTTTAATGCAAACTTGTTTGCTAATCATTTATCATTACATGGTTCAAGTGTTAATAATATTGTTTTTACAAAAATATTTAACCTTCCTTATGATACACTTGCGCTTCATGAATCAAAAAAAATTAATGTTATCGGTGAAAAAATGATGAATGAAAGCGATAATCAAATTGCTGAAGTTTTTTTAAAAACATTAGGATTTAAGTTTCAAAAGGAAGGTTCTTCTTCAAAAGGTATTAGAACCTTAAAAACATTTCTTCATAATAAAGCAAAGATAGATACAAATTTTTTACATATCCAAGATGGCTCTGGGCTTTCACGTTATAATTTATTAAATGTCGATCAAATAATTAGTTTATTAGTTTATATGAATGAGAGCCCTTATGGACAGCAATTTAAAAATTCATTACCTTTTGGTGGAAAAAGAGGGAGCCGATTAGAAGGGAGATTAGTTTATGCAGGAAATAAAATAAGAGCAAAGACTGGTTCTCTTTCAGGAGTGTCAGCATTATCGGGCTATATAGAATCAAATAGCCTAGGTCCTTTAGCTTTTTCTATAATAATTAATGGCTTTACAGGTTCATCTGATCCATTCAGAAAGTTACAAGATGATATTTGTAAGTTTTTAGTTATGAACTAATGAAAAGTATTTAAATGTTAAAACCTATCTTTTTATTAATTCTCTTTTTAACGATCAGTTGTAATTCTGATATTAAACAGGAAGAAGATCTGCAAAAGACTCTTTCTTTATTACTTAAACGACTTGAAATCGATGTAGCACTATCAATTAACCAATTCAAAATTATAACAATAGATGGAAAAAAGAGCTTAGTTGGCAGAACAAATGAAAAAAGGGTATATAATTCTTTAAAGCGATATGCAGATTCTTTATCTTATTTTTTTTCAATTAAAGCGCTTCCTGATTCAACTCTGAAAGATAGTATTTTTGGGATAGTCAATGTCAGTGTCACCCCTATTCGCGAAGAGCCCAGACATTCATCCCAAATGGTTGATCAAGCAATTCTTGGAAATTACGTTAAACTATACCAAAAAGAAGAAGATTGGTTTTTATGTCAAACAGAGTATAATTATGTAGGATGGATAAATAAAACAGCTATTCAAAAATGCGATGAAAAAGAACTTTATCGTTGGAGAGGAAAAGCTTTGCATAAAGTAATTTCATTGAGTGGCACACTTTACTCAAAACCTAGTAAAAGTAGTCTTCCAATTAGTGATGTTGTATTAAATAACATTGTTAAAAAAATAGGAAATATAGGACATTGGGGGGAGTTTATCTTGCCTGATGGAAGAAAAGGGTACTTACATAACAATGACTATAGCACTAATGAGTTGGATTATAAAAGCAATCAAACCATCATATTAGACATAGCTAAAACAGCTAAAAAAATGATCGGGACTCCTTATTTATGGGGAGGAAACTCAACAAAAGGTAGTGATTGTTCTGGTTTCACTCAGTTAATCTTCAAATCTGAAGGAATCTCTTTACCAAGAGATGCTAGGCAGCAAGCTTTACTAGGTATATCTATTCGTAGAGATCAGTTGTCTGTTGGAGATCTATTATTTTTTGGAGATGGAATAAAAGTAACACATGTAGGTATGAGCCTAGGTGGTTTTGATTTTATCCATCAGGGAGGAAAAGTTGAAATTCATTCAATGGATAAAAATTCAACTATTTTCAATAAGCATAGAACTGAATCCTTTATGTTCGCAAAAAGAATTATTTAGAAGATATTCTAATCTTCTTCCAGACTATAAAACATAACACCATCAAATCTGAATTTTCCATTTATCTGTATGTAACTTAAAAAGTCTACCTCAACTGTTTTACCCGCTTCTGATGAAGCATGAAAAAAGCTTGAATTATCAATCAAAAACCCTTCATGAGCAATGACTATACCTAATTTAAAATAATCTCTTTTTACAAATGCAACTCCGCAAGATTTAGGAAGCTTCTCTAGCAATCTTTTGTTTATTTTTTCACTTGGAATAAATTGAATTAATTCCTCTGAAGTCCAATCTAAATCTAGAAACTCATTACCATTTTCATTTTTATTCAGTTCGATATTCAGTGTCTCTAAACTCTCTGCATTAGCTACTTTTGAAGTAATATCAATTGTTTTGGGGTTATTTAATATTCTGTCAGAGGTGAAATGCCACCTTGAATTAAAACTAGGATTTCTAAAACCTTTTTCATCTGGTTTATAATGAATTTTTTTGATCATTTTTTTCGCTTCTGCATAGCTATAACTTTCAGCAAAAGCCATCGTAGTTAATACATGTACCGTGCAATCTGATGAATCATTTCTTATAAAAGGATCTTTGTCAACCCCACCCTCTTCTCCGAGACAAAATAAACCATATGGTGTGTTAATGCGCCACTTATTTAAAGCTTTTATTCTATCATAATAATTAGGAAATCTAGATTGAAACTGAGGTAAATAAACCTCAAACTCTTCATTTACTAAATTCCATGGCTTTGGAAGTGAATTTATCCATTGATCATTATTTAAATGCGCTTGACATCCAAGGTAAAAAAGTATTGAAATAAAAAATATTTTATTCATATAAATAATATTTTTTTGATATCTTTATAAACTCCGCAACATCTTTATCAATATCTTCTTTCAGTCTTGTGTAACCATCTGATGATAGAAGAGTTTTTTTAAAAGAAAAACTACCCATCGCTTTGTCATACATAGTTAATGATTGAGGCGAACTAAGTTTATAAGGGTTTTTATCAGGATATAATTTGTTATGTTCCTGTAAAAAAGAAAGTTGTAATAAAAATAAATTAACTTGATCTATTTCAGAAAAATGAATTTGAACTCCACCAATCAAAGTATCCTTATAAATTGCATAATAGGGGGTGAAGTTAATAGGCCTAAAAGTCACTCCTCTAATTTCTAAATTATTCATTTTTTCAGACATTAGTTTAGCATCAATCCAAGGAGCAGCAATTACTTGAAATGGATTAGTATATCCAACGCCAACAGAGAATACTCCTAGCTCACCAAGTGCACCAGTTGAGACCATATAAAATGGAGTTTCTTGATTGGGAACATGAGGCGAAGTAGGAATCCAGCTTAAATAAGTATTATTAAACAGTTTATCTCTACTCCAATGATTCATTTTTACAACTTCAAGAATACATTTTTCATTTTCTTTAAATATTTCGTTATTTATAAAAAGTGCCAACTCACCGCATGTTAATCCGTACACATATGGTATAGGATACATCCCAATAAAAGATTTTGTTGCAACATCAAGAATATTGCCTTCAACTCGTAGTCCTCCTAATGGATTGGGTCTATCTAAAACTACAAACTCTACATTGTTCTCTGCCGCTGCGCGCATTGCTAATCCCATTGTAGAAATATAAGTATAAGAGCGAATGCCAATATCTTGAATGTCAAATACTAAAACATCTATGTTTCGTAACATTTCAGTAGTTGGCTTTTTTGTTTTTCCATATAAAGAATAAAAAACTAAACCTGAACTTTCATCTTTTTTATCTTCTAACTTTTTGCCTGCTACTTCTGTTCCCTCAAATCCATGCTCTGGACTAAAGATCGCTTTAACATCAATATCATTAGAGTTAAGAAACAGATCAATGTTTTGGATAAGGTCCTTATTTAAACCAGTTTGATTTGTAATCAATCCTATCCGTTTGCCTTTTAGAATATCAAAATTTGACTTATAGAGGACATCTAAACCTGTCTCTGTTTTGTCATATTTTTCCAAAGTTTTTGAAAAATGAGGAATCACTGAGCAACTATTGACTAAAAACATGAAAATCAATGATTGGATTATTTTTTTTACATTTAATAAAGATCTTTTCATTCGTGATTAAATTTATTCAAATTATCTTTTACATATGACAAACACAATAAAGAAAGAAATTGGTCAGCTTATTATTGCTGGTTTTCGTGGAAACTCAATAAACAAGAATTCAGACATTGTTAAATATATTAAAGATTTTAACATTGGTGGGGTAATACTTTATGATGAAGATCTTGAAATTGGGGGTCCAGGCTCAAGGAATATAACGTCTCCTAAACAACTTAAAGACTTAACCAAAAAACTGCAAAGCTTTACAGAAAAAACGTTACTTATTTCAGTAGATCAAGAGGGAGGGGAAGTCCATAGACTGAAATCATTATATGGTTTTACAAACACTCCACCATGGAGGCAGATTGGAATATTAGATAATGAGCTAATGACAAAACAGTTTTCGGATAACATTGCTTCTGACCTTTCAAAGGCTGGTATTAATTTAAATTTTGCTCCAGTTATTGATTTAGACTATGGAGAAGGCTCGGTCATCTCAGATTCAAATCGGTCATTCACTGATGATCCAGAAAAACTTATTAAACATGCTGAAATCTTTATTAAATCTCACAGAGAAAAAGGTATTTTGACTTCAGGAAAGCATTTCCCAGGATTGGGGTCTGGGATTACTGATACTCATGAAGGTTATACTGATTTAACAAAAACTTGGTCTGTTAAAGACCTTCAACCTTTCAATGAATTAATTAAATCACAAGAATTAGATATTGTGATGGTCTCTCATGCTATCGATAAAAAACTTGACCCTATTTTCCCAGCATCGCTTTCGAAAAAAATAATAAAAGGAATGTTGAGAAAAGATCTTGGTTTTGATGGTGTTGTTATTTGTGATGATCCAAGCATGAGAGCAATCTCAGATCATTATAGTTTAAAAGAAATATACAAGCTCATGCTTAACGCAGGAGTTGATCTTTTCTGTCTTGGAAACAATCTGATTTATGATAAGGAGTATATTCCCAAGTCAATAGAAGCAATTTTGGAACTAATCGATAATAAAGAAATAAAAGTTGAAAGGATTCATGAGTCAATTGAAAGGATTGATATTTTAAAAAGAAGAAACAACTTCAATGTCTAAAAATCATTTTGTTGGTTTAGATTGTGGGGCATCAAAGATTTTATCCCAAAAAGCATCTTTTAATTTTGATCTTGACCTAGTAATCCCTCTTGGGAATGCAATTGAGAGGTTGTACTCCAACAATAAAAATTGGATTAAAAATTTTAAACCAGTTGAAATAGAAACTCAACTAAAACAATTCTCAAAGAATGGTATAGTTCTAACATGCGAAGAAGAATCTCAAGGAAAAATAATTGTTGAGGAGATTAAAAAACTTTTAGCTTTGACAGATCAAAATAATTCAAGTATCTGTTTTCCAGGACTTAAATCAAATGAAGGGGTTTGCGTCATGAAAAATGGTCCAAGAATTCCTTTTTTAAAAAAACAATTAAATCTTGATCAACATATTTTTAACGACTCTGATTGTTGTACAATAGGTGAATGGAAATCTTCAATTGGTTGCATGATAAATGTTAAAAATGCAATTTATATTGGAGGTGGAACGGGAATCGCAGATGGAATTATAATGAATGGAAAAATTCTTAACTTTAATGATAATATAGACCTAAAACGTTCCTGGGAGATAGACTTTAATGATTCTACAATTGAGTCTCAAATTTCTCCTGGAGGAATGATTAGGTCTTTAAATACAAAGTTTAATAAAAATATAAAAAACCTTGATGAGTTTCTTGAATCGAAAGAATCCCTGACTATCTTAAAAAGCGCATCAAAAGCATTATCATCTCTAATTGAGAGTCGTACAGACTTTTTCAGGTTAAATGGCTTAGAACCAGAGATAGTAGTGATAGGACAGCGACTTGGCCTTTTCCTCAGCGAACTAAAAAAAGAAATACAAGAAATGTTTTATCAGTCTTCAAAAGTTCCTTTGAAATTTTCTACCGACCGTAGAACAGCTGCACTTGGGGCAATATATAAAATGATTAAATATTAGAAATGAATTTAGTTACCGATAATAAAGAGCCAATTATAGCTGTTGGAATTATTCTTCCAGAGGATAATCAAAAGAAGTTAAGGATTTTAGATTCCCAATTAAATCAGAACTATGAAATATTAATTAAAAATGATCAATTATTAATTAATGATGAAATTTATAGCTCTTATAGGTTCAAAAGACCTAAAAATGAGTTAAATGATCATTATTTTAATATTAATAGTGTAAGCGCTGGTAGAGGATTCCACTGGGAAAAAAGAATATCAATAAAGGTAAAAGGTGACCTTGAAATAAAAATAAAAAAAAAATCAATACTTTTAGTTAATTATATTTTAGCAGAAATGTACCTAATGTGTGTTGCTACATCAGAAATGAGTGGGGATTGCCCACTTTCTCTTTTAGAATCGCAAACAATTGCTGCCCGATCATGGCTCTTTGCTGCAGCTGAAAAAAAACATCAGGAATATGGATTGAATGTGTGTAATGATGATTGTTGTCAACGATATCAAGGATTTAACCAAGTAACAGAATCTGCCCTAATTGCATCAAAAAATACATCTGGAAAAGTTCTATCTTATAATAATTTTATCTGTGACACTCGATATTCTAAATGCTGCGGTGGCCATTCTGAAAATAATGAAAATGTTTGGGGTGATAATCCTAAAACTTATTTGAAAGGAATAATTGACAATTCTTCAAAAGAAAACATTAACTTAATGAAAGAGGATAGTATTAAAAGTTGGATCAAATCACATAGTGAATCTAATTGTAATGATTCAATATTTAACGACGGGGAATTGAAAAAATATCTAGGAAATGTAGATGAGTCGGGAAAATACTTCAGATGGAATCTAAAAATTTCACAAAGTGAGTTAACAAAAAATATTAATGAAAAAACAAGATTTTTCTTCACCAAAATTAATAATCTACTACCTGTCAAAAGAGGAGTTTCTGGTAGAATATTAGAATTGAAAGTTATTGGGAGTGATGGATCAAAAAATGTTGAATTAATATTAAAGAGTGAATATGAAATACGAAGAGTCTTACATCCAAGGTTTTTATATAGTTCTGCATTTATTATAAAAACAGAAAACTACGACAATGTTGCTCCTTCTAATTTTATATTAGATGGTGCTGGATGGGGTCATGGAGTAGGTTTATGTCAGATGGGTGCTCTGAAGATGGCTCTTGAGGGTAAAAGCGCAAATGAAATACTATTGCATTATTTTTCATCAACTGAGGTAAAAAAAATATATGACTGAATCAATTTCTTTACATTGGATAGACTGGACTATCATTATCACCTATATAATTTTTTCATTAGGTGTTGGAATATATTTTTCCAAAAGAGCGGGTAAAAATACTGAAGAATATTTTTTATCAGGAAGATCTCTTCCTTGGTGGATTGTTGGTACTTCAATGGTAGCAACTACTTTTGCAGCAGATACACCTTTAGCGATAACAGAATTTGTAAGAGGCCCCGGTATTTGGGAAAACTGGTTTTGGTGGAATGGTTTATTAGGATCTTTGCTTGGAATATTTCTTTTTTCAAGATTATGGAGGAGAGCTGAAGTATTAACTGATAATGAATTACTTGAGATACGTTACAGTGGTAAACCTGCTGCTTTTTTAAGAGCTTTTAAAGCTAGTTATTTTGCAATTTTATATAATTTTATAGTTATGGGATGGGTAATTAATGCAATGGCCTCTGTTGTATCTGTTATGTTAAATATGGATAAATGGACTGCAGTTTGGCTCTGTGTTGTAATCGCTCTAGTTTATGCAATTCTTTCTGGGTTTTGGGGAGTTGTCATTACTGATCTAGTCCAATTTGTCATTGCTATGTTTGGCTCAATATCACTTGCAATTATAGCTCTCAATTATGTTGGTGGTATGGAATCATTACTAGAAAAGCTATCTAATCTTGTAAATACTGGAATAGCTCATGAGAACACTATAAGATTCATCCCTCCCATCCCAGATCAAAGCATAGTAGAAATGAGTTTTTGGGAATCTCCTTTTTCTAAATTCTTAATCTTTATATCAATTATGTGGTGGTCCCACCATGGTACTGATGGAGGTGGTTATATTATTCAAAGAATGTCATCTGCTAAGAATGAAAAACATGCACTCATAGCTACATTATGGTTTAATCTTGCTCATTATGCACTAAGAGTCTGGCCTTGGATAATTGTATCAGTTGTGTCTATCGTTTTATTTCCTATTATTCCTGAAGCCTATTCAGAACTTGGAACTAAAGCAGGATATCCACTAGTAATGAACAGTTTATTAGGTCCTGGGATGAAAGGTATTTTAATAGTTTCTTTTCTTGCTGCTTTTATGTCAACAATCGATACTCATTTAAATTGGGGTGCATCATATTTGATAAATGATATATATAAACGATTTTTAAAACCAGAAGCGTCAGAGAGACATTATGTTCTAGTTGGAAAAATTCTAACCATAATTTTAATGATTCTTGCCGCTTTCACATCTTTAAAAATGCAAAGCATTTCAAAAGCTTGGGAGTTTATTTTTTCTATGGGAGCAGGAATAGGTCTTGTTTTAATACTAAGATGGTTTTGGTGGAGGATTAATGCATGGACCGAAATTACTGCTTTATCAGTATCAATTATCACAACTACGACTCTTGAAGTTCTTGCTGCATATCAAACCATAGCTTCTGGAAGTAATTATACCCTATTTGGAAATGCACCAGTTCTTTTTGGTATTTCATTACAGATTCATCACAAACTTTTAATCATTGTGCCACTTTCAATAATTAGTTGGTTAATAATGACATTTATTACAGATCCAGAACCAGATGAAAAATTAGAAGAATTTTACAGAAGAATTCAGCCTGGTGGATGGTGGGGACCAATCACAAAAAACTTTCAACATACAATGCAACCTGTTGCTGACGGATTTCTCATTCAATGGATATCTGGTACCTTGATGATTTATGGCTTTACATTTGGTATAGGAAATTTGATTTTTATAAACTACAGTTCTTCGATTTTATGTTTTGGTTGTGCTGCTATTGGTTCATACCTTGTTTGGAATAGAGGAATATCAAAGCTTGGGTAATTAAGATGTCGAGTCCCAGACGCATATATTCAATTGATGTATTTAGAGGTCTAACCATCTCGCTAATGATAATTGTAAATAATCCAGGAAGCTGGGCCTCCGTATATTCTCCTCTTTTACATGCAAAATGGCATGGATGCACCCTAACAGACCTGGTTTTTCCATTTTTTCTGCTTATCGTTGGCGCTTCAACAAGGTTTGCATTTGTCAGATGGCATTATTACCCTTCAAAAGAATTTCACCTTTATGTTTTTTGGCGATCTTTATCAATTTTTCTAGCTGGTATTTTGCTTAACGCATTCCCATTTATAAAACAAGATTGGAATTGGGAATCATTTCGATTTTTTGGAGTCTTACAGCGAATTGCAATTGCTTACGGCATAAGTGCAATATTAATAATTCGATATGATTTTAAAATAATATTAAAGATTATCACTTCTATTTTATTATTTTATTGGGCAGCATTATTCTTTTTTAACCCACAATCCTCTTACAGCATTGAAACAAATATTGTAAGGGCAATTGATCTATTTTTATTTGGAGAGAAACACCTTTATAAAGGGTTTGGGATAGCTTTTGATCCAGAGGGTTTATTTAGTACTATACCTGCTGTTGCTACGGTTCTGATTGGGTACTTATTAGGAGGTATGCTACATACAACCAAAAATTTCAATGATTGTGCAAAGCGAATGAGTATTTTGGGACTTACATTAATTCTTTCAGGATACTTATGGGGATTTATTTTACCAATTAACAAACCTCTTTGGACAAGCTCTTATGTTCTTTTCACCAGTGGTTTTGGTGCATTGTCCCTTTCTTTTTTAACTTACTTGATAGATATAAAAGGATATAAAAAATATTTTATACCATTTGAAATATTTGGTACAAACTCTATTTTTCTTTTTTTATTATCAGGCCTGTGGACAAAAACTATAATAGCCATAAAACTAGAACTTGATGGAAACCTTGTCAGCTCATATTACTATCTTTACAAGACTGTCTTCTATCCTATTTTTGGTTCTTATAATGGATCTTTTTTATTTGCATTAACCCACCTCTTATTTTTCTGGTTAATTCTTTTTTGGATGCATCAAAAAAAGATAAACATAAAGCTATAAATGAGATTCTCATCTTTTTTTGTATTATTTTTTTGTTTTATAGTAGCAAAAAATCAACCATATGTTGTTGTCCTTGGAATTGCACAAGATGGTGGGTACCCTCAAGCAGGCTGTAATAAGAAATGTTGCAGAAATATTTGGGGAGGCAAAGATAATAAGAAAGTTTCTTCACTCGGTATAGTTGTGCCGTACAAGAAGAAGAGTTGGTTAATTGATGCTACCCCAGATTTTGCTGAACAATATTATATCTTGGAGGAAATACATAAAACGAAAATTGAGGGCATTTTTCTTTCACATGCCCACATAGGTCATTATTCTGGTTTGATGCAACTTGGAAGAGAAGTGATGGGCACAAAAAGCATGCCCGTATTTTCTATGCCCCGGATGCAAGACTTTTTAACTAATAATGCCCCGTGGAGCCAACTTGTAAATCTTAAAAATATAGTATTCACAAATTTAGTCAAAGATAAAGAAATAAAATTAGAACAGGATTTAATAATTGAACCAATATTAGTCCCACATCGTGATGAATTTTCTGAAACTATTGGTTTCAAAATAATGGGTAAAAATAATTCGCTTGTCTATATACCTGATATAGATAAGTGGAATATCTGGGAGAGAGATATTGTAAAAATAATTTTGAATAATGATTTTGTTCTAATTGATGGCACTTTTTATACAGATGATGAAATTCCAGATAGAAATATGAGCGAAATTCCTCACCCTTTTATTTATGAATCAATTAAGTTATTTTCAAATTTAGGTCGAGATCATCGAAGTAAGATTTTTTTCACACACCTAAATCACACAAACCCTGCCATTGTTGAAAACAGTGCTGCATATAATTTTATTTTGTCAAAAGGTTTTAATCTTTTAAAAGAAGCTCAAATATTTAAGTTGTGAAAAATATATTTATTACTGGTGCATCATCTGGTATTGGAAAAGCGATGGCAAAATCATACTCCAAAAAAGGCTGCACCCTTGGACTTTGTTCAAGAAATATCAAAAATTTAAACTTGGTCAAAGAAGAATGTCAAAAACTTGGAGGAAAAGTATTTATTTATCAGTTAGATGTTCAGAACTCTCAGAAATGTATTGAAATAGCAGAAAAATTTAACCTAGATGCAGGTGGCGTGGATTGTGTGATAGCTAATGCTGGTATTGGAGGAGACGATGGTTTATTCTCTGGCAATAGCAAAAAATTTAACAATATATTAAAAACTAATTTATTTGGTGTGACAAATATATTAATGCCATTTATACCTATTATGAAAAAACAAAAAAATGGAACTTTAGTTTGTATAAGCTCTGTTGCTGCTTTTATACCTACACCATTTCACGGTGCCTACTCCTCTTCAAAGAGTGCAATTAAAATGATCTTTGACTGTTGGAGGCCCAGTCTTAATATTTTCAACATCAAAACCATCACAATCTGTCCCGGTTTTATTGATACTCCTATGGTAACAGGAGTCGGAAGAAATTTTCCAATGAAATCGGCAGATATAGCTAGCGAAAAATTTTTAAAAATTATAGAAAAAGATGTCGATACCTATGTCTATCCTTACTTTTATCAAATGATTATATATTTTTATAAA
>Ga0206677_10001325_pt1 | contig 22917 bp, 22 predicted proteins | sample M130m12015metaG_FD_155475 | JGI IMG/M metagenome (GOLD analysis project Ga0206677, IMG submission 155475) | Ammonia-oxidizing marine archaeal communities from Monterey Bay, California, United States - M1 30m 12015 | ecosystem: Environmental > Aquatic > Marine > Intertidal zone | place: USA...
TAATTTTTCCATATGTTTCCATATTTGGACCGGAATACGGCATATTAGAAGGAACTACATCCCTATTAATATCACTAGTACCACGTTTCGTATCAATTTTCATATTCATACTATTATTCCATTGACTAGCGTTACCTTGAGGAGTGTATTCACATTGAGTTTTATTAGCATTATTACGTTGATTCTGAAAATATAAATCCTCTTGTCTCACACCATATGGTGCACCACCTGCACAAATCTCTGCTGTATTTGTTGAATCTCGCTGATTATATATAGCTTGTTGTTCTGAAACTTGATATGCTGCGGTACCTTGACCTTGAAGGAAATTTTTATTACCTTTACCAACCATCATCTCCTTAATAGTTGTTTTTGGTCTATCTCCAGGATTAACAACATATTCACCACTAACCAATTGTTGTACATTACCTTCTGATCTAGGATTTCCTACAACATTTTCCTTTCTAGATGGTCTAAGAACATCCAGAAGAGGAGCTATGACAGCACCAATCATACTTTGTACACCACCAAATTCTACTGGTTGTTTTGTTGTATTACGATTATTTGCTCTAACTGTATGACCTTGTAAACCATAATCACCATCTGTAGCACTACCTCCAGTAACTCCAACACCTCCCATTTGACTACCATAAACATGTTCATTTTTTGCTAAAGCAGAGTAATTTTGAGGAGCAGCTGGGCCTATAGGACCATCAGCAGCACCCTCATATGATGTTGTAGTTGTAGGTCTGTTTACAAAACCCATTGTCTGAATTGCCTGAGCAGTTTGTGCCTTCTCTGCTCCAGTTGTAGTAAAATATCTATCAGGACCATTAATATAATAGGTATCAGGTTGATTCTTTTCCATTTTACCCTGAACACCCAAATTTTTAATTACAGATTGAGCTGGTCCTTGATGCCCTTCTAGACCAAATGTCAATTTTGGGTTTGTTTCTACTCGCAATTGATCTACTGTCTTAGGTAACCATTTATCACGAGATTCCATTCCAGAATTAAATCCACCATTACCAGAAGTACCATAACCTTTGTTTAACCCAGGTCCAACTTGTTGCGATGTAAAAGGTTTTACATTATTCATACTCATACTAGGATTTTGTCTTTGCTGAAAGAAATCAGAATGATTTGGCATACCATGAGACCATTGAACATTATCTTGTGGTTTAAATAATGGTGCTTGCTCTTGTTTTTTTCTATGTTGACTTCCAGCACCTTGCATATTATCTAAAATACTTGACTCTTGTCCTGGACCACTACGACCTCTAATTTTTGAACCAAAAAATGGTACCATATTATTATGTTTAAAATTGCTAGTGTCAATTTCACTACCTGTTAGCGATTTATATTGATTGGTTGGTAAGTTACTACCTGCATTAGTATCTTTCTGTACTTGTTGTTCGTAAACATTTTTATTAAAATACTTATCTGTTGCTTGATTAGCATTCTGATACTTGTTCACATTTTTTTGTAAATTATTACTTTGAATAGGATAATTTTTCGGAGGAATATGTTGATTAGGTAAGGAATTATTTGTAAATCCTTCATTGACAATAACTCCCTCACCTTCTTTTTGATTTGAAATTGCATATAAACCTCCTAATCCGACTAGTCCAACTATAACTGCATCCATTATTATATATAAATAGTATAATATATATTTTTTATCAGATTTTACTAAACCTGTATTTTTTCGCCTGTGCAAAAAAATTTTGTAATTTCTTACTATTTATAATGAGTCTACCAAAACTAGTCGCTTTTTCTTTATCTTATTTCCTCCACAACACTCACAATCTTGTATATGTTTACTTACAAACTCTTTAGACGGTAAACACAATATGGTATTACTTCCCTCTATTTTACAATTCATAAAAGGATATTTAGTATATAATTTAAATATAGCTTGTTCTTTCATTTTTGCTTCAATCATTATATCAATATCTACTCCATATTTATCAGGAATTTCCAATAAATAATCGGGTATAACTTCTATATAATCACTGTGATGACCTGTTCTACCAGATCCTTGTTCGCTAACATGAAACTTCGGTTTAATCCCACGTCTTTTCCATGAATCCAAAATTCCTGGGATATATTCACCTGCTGGTTTAAATTTAACATCTGGATGTAAAAGTTTGTAACATTCATAATGATGTGTATCAAATACCACAGGTATATTAATTGCTTTTGAAACTTCTAAACAATCTTCAATAGAGAAGCATTTTTCACAATTTTCTAATACCAATCTAGCTCTAACATTTTCAGGTAACATCATATACTGTTTTTTCCAACGCTCAAGAGTTTTTTGTTTATCACCATATACACCACCTCCATGAACTACCATAACAGATGTTTTGTCCATTCCCATATGATCTAATACTGATGCATGGTAAGATAAATCATTAATAGTTTGAATAAAACTAGCTTCAGTAGGTGTACCTACCACATTGTATTGTCCTGGATGAAATGTTATTCTATGACCATATTCTCTGGCCTTTTGTCCTATTTGTTTTAATAGATCTAGCGCAAAATCAAAGGTATAGTCAATTACCTTTGGATTAGATTTATGTGGAAATAATTCACTACTAAGTCTTAAAACTCTGATACCATTTTGCTCATTCCATTCAATCATCTTTATTACATCTGCTAAATTTTGCAGAATTTTATCTTTTAGAACATCTATACCCTTTTCTTTAACAGTTCTAATTATCATTTTTCTAGAACAGAATACAGGAGGTTTCTGTGCTCTTAAAATTGTATTAATACAACATAATCCTAATTGAATTGGTCGGGGTTCAGACATTGTTATTTGTTTACAGTTAATTTATACACAATATTTAATTTCAATTTTATTAAGTATTGTATTTTATTTATAGATTCTTGCATGTATTTAAATCAGTGCACTGTACATTTTTATTACCATTCATAAAATTATGTTGTGGTAATTCTCCTGAATTATTATTTTCAACACAAGGATAGTTTGGTACATAATAATCTTTCTCTAGAATTCTTGTACTTAAATTATTATGAAATGGTAAACATACATTTTCTTGAGGATTCAAAGGTAATATAGCCCAATTAGTTTGTTCTAAATCCTTATAAAGCCAAGCAGGATGTGTTGCTCTAGACTGTTCTGTAAAAGGTTGGGTTGATGGATAATTAATTTTACTAGATCTTGTTTGATTATTCTGATATTGATTTAAATCTTGACAATCTCTATTTAATGATCTAGACAATCCCATTAGATCACTCTCTAGATTGATAGTATTTGTTCTTAAATTAGCTCCATATTTTTGAAGTCTAATAAATGGATCTTCTGAAAATCCTACATTATTTCCTGGTCCAGGAACAGCTATTTGATATCGTCCAGTTTCTGTTGATAATTGTAAATCCTTAGCAATTCTACAAGGATCATATTTAATATTAGTGAATGCCATAATATAATATTTAAATATATATTAATTTTTAAATAACTTTTATTTTAGAAGAATATTTATTACATAACACATTTAATATTTTATCATAGCTAATCGCTTCTTCATGTTGCATTGTATTTGTGTATCTAAAATATTCTATTAATAACTTCAATAGCACATCAATATTACCTCCTAACAAATTATTATTAAACCATACATCAAAATAGCATTTACCATAATTATTAATATATTTTTTTTTAGAATCTTTCAAAGGTTCTCCAGTGATATGTACTTTATTGTCGCCAATATCTATTACATTATAATCAGAAACCGAAGATAATGTTACCCAATATATCTCCTTACTTTTAAAAATGTTATTATGTAATTCTAAATATAACCAATAGAAATTAAGGTATAATAAATATAGATCATCTTTTTCATATTTCTCATAATATTTGAAATGTTTTAAACTGTCAATATTTATTTCTTTATATATTATTCTGGTATTGTAATGTTTCAAACTTAGTATATTAAGTTTGTACTTAGCTTCGGCATAAACAATTATTGGATTATTTAATTTTATTAAAGATGTAAGATATTGTATATCTTTATCATTGGTGATAGAAGTCACAATTGTTGGATTACTATATTCGTATTCTCTAGGTATATTATTTAAAACAAAGGCAGATATAGCTGTATTATCATTAATTAATCCGATAGGTTTATGTAAAACCACTGTATTTTTTAACGCTAAAATACTAGCGAAATGTATTTCACTATTTGTTATACAGTTTATATTAAAATTGTGATTTTTATATATATGACTTAATTTTTTATGATTAATTATACAAGGATCAAATTTAAAACCTGGCCACCAATAATCATTTGATATATTATTTATATATCCATAAGTTTCATTTTTACACAATTTAGCTAGATCTAATAATAGATCTTGATCTTTCAGATAATACATATATTTTTTTGGCAACTCAGGACTAGTAATATTTACTTTATAATATAATAAATCTGTGGACTTATAATTATAGTATTTCAAGTTATTGTATAAATCAGTTAGTTGAATTTGCATTATTTCATCATTCATCACCATATTATTTACTATGTCATATAATTTAAAGGATTCTGAAAATATCCAATCATCTTCTAATAACATAACTATATCATTTTTTGGAATTATATGTTGTAAAATATATGAAATACTATTAAATTGTCCTTTTTTATTAGTAGATACTAATCGCGAATAAATGTTTGAAGTAAATGTAGTTTTTATAAATTCTTGCATTGTATTTTTATCTTTTATATTAGAATTATCATCAATAATAATCACTTCATTAATAATATTTATATCAGAACAATTATCATAAAGTGTCTTTATTAGTTGTAAAAAATGCTTACATCTTTTACATGTAGTGATTATGAGAGATATTTTCGCACTCACTTGTACAGACATTTTATAAATTAATTTGAGATATTTTTTTAAATATTTTTTTAAAAAATAAAATTATTTAAAATTATTATTTAAAATTATTCCGGGACAGGAAATGATCGTTGATTATTAGGAATAACTAAATCTTTTGGCATTACCAATGGTAATCTATCAAAAAATTGTGTAGAACGTAAAGTTTTTAATTGTGGTTGCACTGCGCTTTGAGGATTAACTAAATTAGTTGAATTAATTCCAAATAATGCAGATTCTATTTCAATTGGATTAGATGACAATGAATCCCGCCACATTTTACTAGGAGGAGCTGATCCACCATTAGGTAATCCTGGGTTATATGCCATTCCATTAGAACCATATTTGTATAAATTAATATCTAAATTTCTTGAAAAAACATCTTGCTGTTGTTTATAATCACCTGGAGTGTTAATATTTCTGGTTGAAGCCATATTAATAAACTAATATATTATATTATTCCTCTAATTTTTTAATTAATTCTTTTACTAAATTTGTAGTGCTATGTTTTTTATATTCTTGAACACATTTATGAGTTCGCTCCATGAATGTAAACGAGAAAGCAATTGGTAATGCTAAATCTTGAGTTATCATTGGTATGGGAAAAAATCTATTAGCTAATAAACATAATAATTTACTCCAATCAGAATCATCTTTTATTAGATTGTAAATTTCATCCAAAACTACAGTAACTTCATCACTCATTATATCGTTAGTATTGAATATTTGTAGAAAATGGTTCTGATATTCTTCATCACTTTCATATGCAGTAATTTCATAATCATAATTATACATTTATATAATCATATAAAGTTATGTTTATATAAATTTAAACTTAATATTGTGTTCTGGTATGTTGAGTGAAGTAATCTTGATCTTTTGTAAGATCGCGAGATGGTAATCCACCTCTGATCCACCCTTCAGCAGCAGCACTTTCAATGAGATTAGCAGGATTAGTAATAGATGCTGCTAATTCAGGAATCATTGGAGTGTACCTGTGATTAATATAAGATTTTTCGGCTAAATGGTTAACTGATTTCTTATTAATTACCTGATCTCCTTGTTGTAATTGTGATTCTAATTCAGGATTACCATTACCTTTACCAAGATAAGGGACAGTAGCAAAAGGTCTCTCATATAAACTTAGTTTACATGCAGGACGTATCATCTTATCAATCATTAAATTTGAATTAACGTCAATCTGGCATCCACCGATCCCTGTTTGATGTGAACCGGTAAAATTAATACCTGGTTCAGATAAAGCAAAATTGATACCTTTCTGCATACTACAGCTGTCAGACATAATATTATCTAATGTCCAATTAGCTTGAGCTACATTTTGGACATTCTTTTGACTTACATCACAGTTATCGTTTCCGATTCTAGACATATTATTAAATGTAAAAGAACTTACGTGAGCCATTATATATAAATCAATGATATATTATTTTTTTTCACTAAACATTTAATAACCAGGAATATATCTGAAACTATTCTTTTCACATGCTATAGGATCTCCATCTTTACATGATTTCATATCACCATACAAAAATTCTGCGAATGCTTTCTGATCACCAGGTACAACTTTTGTATTAGGAGTAGTATAAAAATTCCTCATTGATCTATCAAATACAAAGTCATCGCCTAAATCTTTAAATAACTTGTCAGCAATAGTTGGATCATCAGGAAAACTAGCTTTCTGAACCATCTCCTTTGTTTTTTCATTAATTGTTTTTTCTACTGCTGGATTAAATGCTGGGGGTGCTGCTTTTCTCTTAGGATTATATTGAATTTCTGGTAAAGAAACATTGCCCATAGGATTAATTGGTGTTGATGATTTAAATTCAGATTGCATTGCTTTATATACTTCGGGGTTTGTAAATGCTTCTTGAATATTATTTTTAATAATATCCTTACTATTTTTAGATTTAGTATAATGTAAAAAAATAATAATACCTAAAGTTACAGCACCAGTTACTAGAATTCTCATTGATTTACTAAACATAAATCCTACTACAGTAAGTAAAATTATCAATCTAGATATTGCATTTAATTTACTATTTTGATCCATATTAGCTGTTGGCCATAAATCTAATAAACTATCTTTGTTTACTAATATACCAGGGTTGCTAGTCCAAAATGTGTTTGTCATTATATATATACAAATAACTATATTTTTATAATTTGTATTAATTTTATACAAAACCTAAATAATATAGTTATTTTTATTAGACATTCTCAGTACTGATTTCACTTACATTATCAGATTTATCCTTCTTTCTTTTCTTCTTTTTCTTCTTGTTCTTCTTCTTTTTTTTTGATTTCTTTTCAGCTTCCATCTCTTCTTCGGCTAATAATGCATCCATTGCCGCTTCTGCTTTTCTTTGTGCCTCTTCCAAAGAAGTTTTATCCATTCCAACACCATCACTATATGTTTTGCCGTCAAATTTTTGTTGACTTTTCTTTTTCATGCGCTCTTTCATCTTTGCCATTTTCATTTGCTTATCCATATGTGATTGAAAAGCTCCCATATTTATTTTTGAATTTTTTCCACCACCAGGCATACCCATTTTACTTAATAAATCTTTCATATCTCCCATACCTGGAATATCTTTCATCTTTTGAACAATCTCAGCAGCCTCTTGTAATAATTCACTCTCATTAATTTCCCCGCTTTTTATTTTCTCATCTAATTTCCCCCCAACATTTTGTACTAATCCCATTAACTTACCGGGATTTTTAAACAGTTTCTTGAATACATCACCTACATTTTCTGCTCCCTCCATATCCATATTGAGATCTTTTGCTGTTTCTTCTGCTATTTCTCTTGCTAAACTACCTAATTTTCCATCCATCATTCCTGTAACATGACTGTGTATGTCTTCTGGGTTTGGTAGATTATCAAGATTGATTTTCTCACCATCTTCAGATGTTTCACTATTTTCAAACATCTCGTGCATTTTATCTACAGTTTCCTTTAATTTTTCTTTTAATTCGGATTCATCAATTGCCTCAAATAATTTTGCTGTATCTCCAAATGAATCACCTCCACTGACATCTTTGATTACAGATAAGAGAATTAGTTGTAAATATTTCCATAAAGTGTCTTTAGTTTTATCAGAAACATCTTTATCATTCATTAGTAGTTTGAAATCTAGATCAGGTAGAAACATAGTATTTACCTCTTCATTATCAAACATTTCATTATTTTGATATAATATATCAAAAAATCTCTCAGGGTACACTTTTCTACAATGTTCATACACACGTACTAATCCTTCTTCATCCGGATTTAATAAATCTGGGTTCATAGTATCTTTAAGTTCCGGAAATGTTGTCAATACATCTGCCACAAGATCTTTTATAACCTTTTTAAAGTCCTTTTTACTATTAGCAGTATTTTCTGTCATAGTTGTATACTTAATTTAAAATTTTATTTTTAAATCAAATCTAGCATTAATATTTTATTAATTATTCATATATATATTTGATAATCCACATAAATTTTTAACATATTCCAGCGCTGTTATTTTATTTGCTTCATCGCATTGATTTACTATATTTCTCATACGATCTATAGCTTCTAATATTGGACCTTCATTCTTACTTCCATCCCATTCATCCGAATAATCTTTATTTATAAAGAAATTATAATCACCTGCTTCAATTTCTTTGCTAAACCTTACTGCAACCCATTTATGCCACATAGTTAATATCAATCTAGGATTAGCTTTTTTTAATCGTAATAATGCATTTTTTGCAGTTATTATATCTGGGTTATTAGGTATTATCCGTTCCACATCTTCTAGAAATTCTACAAATTGATTATTAAAAGCCTTTAAATATACAGATTTATCTATACTTTCAGATTCCATTACTATTAAATATTATATACGGTAATTATTTAAATAATATTTAAACTAAATATTAAACTGGTGCTGGTCCAGTCGCTCTAGGTATTTCTGAATTACGTTGTTGTTGTATCTGTTCCATTGTCATACCTTGATTACCTATTGTATTAGGTTCATAATTATCAGGAGGTGTATTTATTTTATCTATCCAATCCAATGTTGCATACTGATGCATTTGTCTTAATCCACCATCTCCTTTTGCAGACATTGAATCTGCTGTTTGATCTAGAAAACTGAAATTATCTGATGCTACTCCTCCATCTGAAATTGAATTCATAGAAAATGCACTTGGTTCATTTGGTGTCCCACTTATTCGTTGAGAGAAATTATTCTCCCTAGGTTGTAAATGTTGATATATCTGATCACCAAATAAAACTTGATGACCTCGTGTTATTAATAATAGTGCTGGTACTTTAGTAACTGTAGGTGGTAGTAATAATTGTTGACTATTTTCTAGAAATATATAAGTAGCTCCATCATTACCTTTTGCTCTTTTATCTATACATACATAATGGACTTCCTCCTTTACTTTATTTTGCGAAAGAACGCCTAAAAGTTTTTTAGAATTATCACAGTAATTGCTATAATATAAAATACTACTCATTATTAGTTATTTATAAAATCTAAATTTATTTTTAACTCATATTTAATAAAATTGAATAACTATATTAAAAATAATATAATATATATAATCAAGATGAATCCACAGATACAAATTACCGGAGAAGATGATAATCAATTAAAATTCACTATATCAGGTGCTAATGTCAGTATTGTTAACGGTTTAAGACGTATTTTATTGGCTGACATTCCTACTATTGTGTTTAGAACATTTCCCTATTCTGAAAATAAATGCGATATAACTACCAATACCAGTAGATTTAATAATGAGATCCTTAAACAACGTCTTAGTTGTGTACCTATTCATATTACTGATATGAGTATCCCTCTAGACCAATATAAAGTTCATTGCAAAGTTAAAAATGATAGTGATATGATCCAATATGTAACTACTGAAGATTTCCAAATAATTAATACTTCAAATGACAAGGAGATTGCTAAAAGTGAGCGCGATAAAATATTTCCAAAAAATAAGGTTACTGGACAATATATTGATTTCTGTAGACTTAGACCTAGATTAGCTGATAATTTAGATGGGGAAGAGTTAGAATTTACATCTACAATGGAAATAGCTACACAGTCTGAAAATTCAATGTATAATGTTGCATCTAAAGCTGCTTATGGTAACTCTTTAGATCCTCAAACAGCAAATGACGCTTGGAATAATAAAGAGTCACAATTAAAAGCATCTGGTGTAAGCGGATCTGATTTAGATAATGCTAAAACCGATTGGTATTTGCTAGAAGCTCAAAGATATTTCAAAAAAGATAGTTTTGACTTTGTTCTAGAAACAGTTGGCGTATGGGATAATCGTACATTAATTAAATCTGCTTGTGAACAAATGAATATTAAATTATTGCATATTAATAAACAATTAGAAGATGGCGATCTAAAAGTTAGTGAATCTGTTAATACTATTGATAACTGTTATGATATTACTCTTGAAAATGAAGATTACACAGTTGGAAAAGTATTAGAACTTATCTTATATACATTACATTTTAATGGTGATAATACATTAAGTTATTGTGGATTCAAAAAGTTTCATCCACATGATACGCATAGTGTTATTAGACTAGCTTTTAAATCCGTTACTGGAGAGGATCTGAAAATTTATATTGCTGAATATTTAAGAAATGCTATAACCAAAGGTGTAGAGATTTACAGACAAATTGGAAAATCATTTTAATCATAACTAAGGATAATTTATAAATTGTATTATTAAAATTTATAAATTCTTTTTTATTTAAAAAGTGCTAAAATGTTTTAATATCGCTTTGAATATATAGAAAAAAAGTCCAAATAATGTACTAGTAACTGTAAATCCATATAAATTATAGTTACCGTCTTTTTGAAATAAAAATCCAGCATAATTATTCAATGTTTTCTTAAAAAAGGGTAAATTAAATAAAAAGAATAATAAAGAAATTAGTATAGGGACTTGTAATTCATTGTAAATTACATCTAAATTATCTTTTTTATTAAAATTTTGTCGCGTTTGTTCTATAAATTGTTGTTCAGTATCATGATTTTGTATATAATCAGGCACATCATTTTGTGGTACATAATTAGGATCAGCTTGATGATCTAAATGAACACGATTCTGATTTATAGGAATATCTCTTGATGGTAATGATGTAGCTCCATGAGCTGCTGCTTGTTGTATACCAGAAACAATAGCATTCATTTGTTGTTGTTTAACAGCTGATGGCATACCTCCAGTATTACCATCTGTAGGTTTAGTATCTTGTGAAAACGCTACATTTTTCTCTGTTATTTCCATTTGTACATTTTGAACAGGTGCACCAGCACTCATAGATGGGTCTGATGGTAAAGATTCAATAGAAGTTGTTCCAGACATTTTATATATCTAAAGAACCTATTCAATAATTAATTACGCAAAAGGTATAACTCTTTTATCTGTACTACATCTTTTAGATTTGGGAATAAATTTATAAAATTTACCATCAAATTCATATGTTTCATTAACAACTTTTTTCATATCAGGTGTTACAAAGTTATGACATTTCCTACTGTTACAAGCTTTTCTAAAAAATGTAGCTAATCCAAACCCTAATATTATAGAGAGAATAACCTTACTGTATTTTCCATAAAGAAGTCTTTGAAGATTCATAATATATATATATTAGATTAGTTTTGAATAGGAATAGTTTTTATTTTTTTTGCGTTTGTTGGTTTACTTACCTCTTTAGCTTCCCATCCATAACAGTTACCTGCACCGTCCTGCCATACAAATTTATTTATATTTTCAGGCGTAGGATATATATATATGTTTTTTACATTAGGTGCTGATAAATAAACTAGAAATACTCCTATAGCTAAAGATATCAAGAATACTGGAAATGATATAAATTGACTCAAATTCATAATATATAAAATATACATATTATAAATTAATTAATTTTTATTTGATAACATATAAGATAATAGGGATGCAGATGATGCTGCTGCTGTTGCAACTAGCAAAGATAATCCTGGTACGAACCATTTATTTTTCTGCAAATCTACCGCGCCACCAAAAACTTTCAAATCTGATTTTTTTAGTTGATAATAACTTCCGATACCAACTCCTAAACCAACAATTGTAGCGGTGCAAACTTGTCTGTTCACAGATGAAGGCAAAACAGGGCATTCTTTATTAGACATTATACTTATAAATATGAGTATAGCTTTATACCATATTACATTGCAAATTTATTTATCACGCATTCATTGTCAATAATGATTTCTGAACGCTCAGTTATTATTGTTTTTGAATCCAATTTATGAATTAATGGATTCTCATCATCCTCTACAATCTTGTAATATTCATATTTCAGATCTTTAATTTGAGATAATACATCATTTAAATCATTTATTTGAATATCTAATGCTTCTACTATCCTTGATGGTTTTACATTATCGCTATCTGATTCATCAGGTTTTAAAATCATTTTTATTTCTTTAATCAAACTCTCTTTTTTTAATAGTAATATTTTTAATGACTCACGTTTTTCTTTACTATCATGAATGTCCATAAATAATTCTAGATAATTATTATATGTGGCTACATCAGCATCAAATTCGTCACGTTTCTTTTCAAATTCTGTAATAGCTTCTTCTTCATTAGTAAAGTTAAATAGTAAATCTAATTTAGTTTTTATTATTGATTCTTTATCTTCCTCTTTATACTTAGCATATGAATTAATTGTTTCTTGCATAGTAGTAATATTTGCTAATTGAATATCTATATTCAATTTACACGGCTGAATACTTTGATCACCCGGGTTTTTGGATGCTCCACAAATAGCTAGTAATCTACGATTTTTAACTGAAAAAAAAGTTCCCACTGGTTTTTTACAATTAATACATTTTATTTTCTGACTATCCCACAAACGTTTCTTTTCTCTCTTTGATAATTTATCCTGATTGATTATTTTCTGTTTTTTTCTACGTATAATCTCATCATATTTCCCTTTTAATTGAAAAAATTTATTAATTTTATCTAATTGTTCTTTTGTATAGCATGGTTCATAATTATCATTTATATCTTTACTACTATCTATATCTTCCTCACGTGCTCTAGAAGAAGTTATGTTAGAAGATAACGATTGATTCCCTACATTACTATCATCACTATCAGAAATATCACCTGTATTCATTATATCGGACATTTATATTAGTTATTTATAAAATTTCTCATTCATAATCTTAAAATCTGATTCCCATTTAGGTAAATTAGTTATCAATTCCTGACGCTTTTGTTGTTTAATGTCTTGAAATTGTTTTATTTTACTTAAAATATAATGACGCTGCTCATGTATCTTCTTTTCTTTCTCAATTGGTGAAAGTCTTCCTTTATATCTGATTAGTAGAAATATTCCTAAAACTATCAAGAAACCAACTAAACATGATATATTAAAGATATGATTGTGATAAGCATTTTTTGTATCGCTACATTTTTTTAACGTCGCATTTATAAAATATCTCACTCCAGGTTCCACTAGGCTGGGTTTAGTTTTGTGTTCCATAATATTATTTAATGGGATTAAATCAAAAAATTTTATACATAATATTTATACAATGGCGTCAAACAATTCTGCTACAACTGGATTAATCGTTTTTTTAATATTAACATTAATTTATTTCATTGCACGATACAATTTAAAAATGGGACAAAGTGACACTATTTACACAATTATATATTATTTAGGTGTTGTTGTTTCACAATATTTCATTAATCTTAGCGCAATATCTTCAAAATGTGGCACTACAAATTATTATCTTGCATTTATGGTAACATTAGTTCCTTGGATTTTTATATTTGGATTACTGAATATTATGTTAACACAATTCCCAGGATGGAAAGGTCCATTTTCTAATACATTTGGATATTTAATCGTTAGCGCTGCGGGTGCGAAAAATCTGCTTATTGATCATATTCTTAAAGCTGATTTTGTGAAAAAATTAACACCTAAATCTGATAGTGATGTATCTACTACATCATCTAGAGATGAATCAAGAAATGGACGACAAGGTGGTGGTGGAATGGAATCATCCGCTAACGAAGCCATACAACACATTTATAGTGATCCATCATTACTTATTAATGAAATTACTCCTGATAATTATGATCAGTTTTGGGATAAAATGAAATCCTTATTTAAAAACGATGCTTCTCAATACAAAGGAGATCTTTATAAACTTGTAGAATTAAAAGATCTTATATCTGAAGGTATATGGTATATGCTTACAGGTAGTTTAATAACATCTATTAGTAATAATTATATTATGTCAGGTGATTGTGGTACATCGGCCGAAGATATGAAAAAACGACATGATGATTATGAAAAAACTATGAAGACACGTGAAGAAATTAAATCTACTAAAACCCAAAAGGTTTATAATGTCACTCAATAATTATACAATAATTTTATTAATCTAAAAAATTATTGTAACAATCAAAATTGTATTTTTGGTAAAGCTAGCCAATACAACACTGCTGTATATGAAAGTATTGCTGACACAATTGCTATTAACCATAGAGGTATTACTGTTTTATTTTTATAACCTAATCCAAATTGTCTTAAATCACCATCATTTGTGTAGAGAAATGATGGTTTTACATGATTAATTATCATATATGATGCAACAAATAGTAGCACTGAGAATGATATAATATGTTTTTTTATAAAGCTTCTAGACAACATTATGTACTATATATATTAATTATTTTTTTTTATAATGTATATAGTTAATTATTAATATCCGTATTGTACATCATCATTATCACCATGATCGTCATCCTCTGGTAAATGACCAATATTAAATTCTTCCTGATCAATTTCATTTTGTATTCTTGTTTGTTCATCTAAATCCATTGATGCAAAACCTCTTTCTATTTCATCGTTATATCCTAAATCATCTAATTGTTTATTCTTCCGTGCTAATTCTTCATTCATATCAAGTTCATTATCATAAAAATCTGCTACATATTGAGTTAAACCTTTTTGTAAACCTAATCCCCAATCTCCCAGTTTATGCTTTTTAAATTCATTATTTACCTCTCTTTGTTCATCAGATAAATCTTTTAATTTTTTTGTAATAGCATCCTTCTCTGATTCTTTGTGTCTATTTACTTGATCCATCATATCTTGATAACTATAATTAATCTCTTTCTTTGTATTTATAAATATATTTATAATAGCCGCCAAATATGTAGCTACTTTTGATGATAACTCTAATGTTTCACCACTTACTATTTCTAGTTCATCTACTAATTCTCCTGAAAGAGCATTTTGTTGTTCTTGACTAGCTAGATCAGATGTTATTTCAAGAGGCTTTCTGATTTTTTTTATAACTATTTGATCTATTAATACAATATGTTCTCTTATAATACTTAAAAAACAAAACTCCATTAGTTTTGTTATGCTTTTTTTGTTAAATAATGCATATGATGTTTCATCGTTGTTTTCTATTATAGAACTAAAACATACAAGTTGATTCACTAATAAATTGATATTTACAGTATTTATTTGCATTTGCGCCAATAAACTATTTAGTGCTTCATCTTTATAAAATCTGCTTAATGAACCATAACTGTCTTTTATCAATGCACGTACTTTATTTTCATGACGCGATGATAACTTCCAATATCGTGGTACCTCTACTTTACTATAATCACATTCATTAATCACTATATTTGAATATACTTTTGTTAATTCATAAATACAATTCTTTGTATACTCTATTGATCTATAAATACTCTCATCTTCTTGTAGTGAAAATCTACCTTTATCGGAATCTGTCCTATAATTATCAAATTTGGCAAAATTGTCTATGAAATTTTTCACACTCACTTTATTAGACCGTTTCATATTTGTGCTCTTTTTCAAAAAACTGTTTATTTCTTGTCTCATTCTTTCATTACTAGAATGTAAATAGTTGGTTAATGTTTTTAATTCTTCAGGATCTTCCTTTACTGTAATACTAAACACATCTAATACTTCTGATAAACGCTCTCTTAAAACTTGTGGTATATCATCTAGATCATATTCATCTAATTTTGCTATAAAATTTCTCAATTTTTGTATGTCAGAAATATCATCTTCTAAGAAATTAATTTCTAATAAGTTATTTTGATTATTTATTCTTAATAAAGACTCCAGATCACTTTCACTAAAATTTTTACCATCTCTTTTTAATTTACGAATCTTTTCACTTAGATCGTCAAATTTATCGTGATTTTCTGGTTTATCAAAACAGTATGGTATTAAATTATCTGGTATAGGTACATCATTTTCATAATTACAGAATTTTAAGAAACATAAATAAATAGTGTCCTCACTAAACCTATTGGTTAGTTTTGGATATACTAAACGAGTGTCTTCTAATGACAATATTGTTACTGATTTTGGTATCTCTACAATATCATACATTATATTTGATAACAGTTCTATATTTTCATTAACACTTATTATACTTGGATCTTTTGTCATAAAATAATTTATTACAGTATTACCCATACCTTCTTGACAGCATACATTTTCCACAAATGGTTCAGATGCTGAATTTGTAAGTAGTGCTTTTTTATCTTTTATTATATCTTGCACTTTTTGAAGAAATGTTGATGCGAAATACTGTATTTTACCTTGTATTATATTTATTTGTTCTCGTTGAGCTTTATTTGCGGTTTTTAGATTTCTCAAAAAATTATCTTTAAAACCATCGGTTATATTTTGTACGGTTTTTAATTCTATAGGAACAAGTGGTGGCATAAAAGTTTCCCAGTTTGAAATACTTAATTCTATTGGTATATCGTTATCACTATTTAAAAGTGACCACTCCATTTTCTTACGCATACTATCCATAATAGTATCATTTGTTAATACAAACTTGTCAATATTACTTTTTATCAATTTTGCAATAGTCTTTTGCCCTAATCGTTTAATTGTATTCCAAGGAGGTGTACCTGAACTTATTTTTCCAACAATACATGATATATAATCTACTGTAGAAAAGTCTGCTGAACCATCCAAAGGATACCCTTCCAATGACTTTATACATCCAGGAAAAACCTTTCTAGTTTTTATTGAGGGAACACTAATTTGAATTCCTACTATCATATAACTCAAAGTTAGTATTATTAATGATTGTGTATTAATAGTTTCCCAATCTGGTAGAGTTTTATTACGTCTTTTCAATAAATCTGCTGCTTTGTTTTCATAATCACTTTTTGAACCTAATGCTCTACTATTTGTAGTTAATGTATTAGATATTATAAATTCGGTTTGATCATTTATATTTATACCCATGTATTTACTAAGAGCATTCACTACTATTAAACATATTTTTGTATCTGGATCATCTGATTTTGGCGATGATTCTTGATTTTGAGATTCCGATGCTATTGTAGCACTACTTAATTCCGCTTCTAATATCTCCCTACTTACCATTTTATGTCCATCATCATAACCTTCTTCTGTATCAAACATACGGTCACATATTTTTGTTCCAGAATGTTCATCTACCCATGAATCACCATCGTCACTTATTTTTCCTTGTGTCTTTTTAATCCTTGCTATTGTACTGTTATAGTCATTTATATCTCCACTCCAATGCCATGTACTAGCTATTTCCCACTGAAATAAAGGCACTAATGGTAAATTAGTTTCAATACAATATCTATACCATTTATTTTCACCCTCTATAGCTTCGCGTGTAAATTTACTACATAATGTGTACATATCATTCATTTTTTTTATAAAGTCTTGTTGTCCAGATATTACATGATAGTATTTTTCATATGGAGAAACCACTTTATCTTCTTCTTGTAAAAATGGGATTCCTTGGATATAATACATTTTATCGTACTTATAATTATTATACTGTCTAATATTACGTATTTGAGAGACATACTTGCTGTAGTACATTAAACGGTTTGATAGTAATTGAACTAATGTTTCTTTTGACACCTCGTATTTTATATCAAATTCTTTTAAAATTTGGTCCAGAGACTTATGTTTTATAGCCGTTTCACTTAGTTCCTTATCTATACAATCTCCTTTCAAACTAAAACATTTGCTTTGCATATTGCAAAATAATTCATTTGAGTCTACACTAACTGAGGGTAATGATTCGTCTGCGACCCATTTATGTTCTCTTCTCTCATAATATTTTACAGGTTGATCTTCTATTTCTAATGCAGCATAATGACCCTCTTTTATAACTCTTTTACCATCTATCATAGCTTCAGCATCATCTAATGCATCTTCATCATTCAATCCTACATTAGTTTTTAAACTTTCAACTAAAAATGTTTTAAAATCTCGTTTAGATAGAGTTTGTCTTTTATCAGAATATTCTTCAATTACTTCATATCTTGTAGGATCAAGTTTTTTATCAAAAAAGATGTCTTTATCGTTATCATCAGTAAGTTCATCTAGATCTTTGTATCTTTTCGTCATAATGTATTTTTTACATTCATTTGCACTAATCAGTTCTTCCTTGTTTGTTTCAAATTCCTTATACTGTTCTTCCACCTGATCATTTATATTTATTGCTGATAGTAAATGTGAATTTGTTAAAGAGACTGCTGTCATGAACAGTAATCCTCCATCGCTCTCTAATATATTTTTTATTATTTCTGATCTTGATAAAATATCTTCTTTTAATCCTTCTTCCATATCATATCCATTATAAAATACGATATCTTTAATATTATCTTCCATACCAGCTTGCTGTTTAATATCTAACATTTCGGTTACCATACCACTACCTCTACCGGATGTACCATATTTAATTCTACCTCTTGTAGAATGTAGATTTCTATATGTCTTGAATGATGCAGCAAAATCTTTTTTATATTCATGAATTTTTTCTTTTATAAAGCGGTTCATTTGTTCATATTGTTTATACGTAAGATCTGATATATATATACCAAATGGTTCTAGGTATCCGATTAGACTATATAATGATAATTTGCCAGAGATATATTTTTTCATTAACTCAAAAATCTCCTTTGTTCTAGGAATAACTGTATCTAGATATTTATTGTATTTATCTCCAGCCTGAATTGAATCCTCTAATACATATTCTCTCATATTACCAAGAAAATTTTTGTGATCTATAGAATTTTCAAAAGAATCTATTGTTATTGTATCCACTATTGAATTCTTTTTGAAAATATCAAAATAGTAAAATGGGAATGTGTTAAGATTCGCTCTTGTTAATATATTCGTCTCAGGTAAATTAATTCTTGAATATCTCAAGACACTTTCATTTAAAAATAACAGAGACTTAATAGGTAGTAAGGAGTTAGGAATTACTTTTTTTCTATTAACCTGGAATTTATTACTTCTTGGATTAATTCGTTCTAATACTTGCAATGATGTTGTATATGTATCTAATAAAAATTTACGTCTATTAATGTTATCTCCATTACTAATAGAAGAATAATAGTCACCTAAATTATCTACTAGTGCTATAATATTGTTATTAGTTTCTTTTAAAACTAATATTTCTTCATCTGAAAAGGGATCGGTATGTTTCTGCATTAGAGGATTCAGTTCTTTCAACAAATGAATATATTTATTATTTAATTCACCATCTTGTACATTAGAATAAAATTTATCAACAGCTTGTGCTTCCTTATATCTCTCTTCTGCTAACGTTAATGACATAACATCACTATATGCTATAACCTCCTCTTCATTCATATCGTAAAGTTTTTTAGTATTTTTTACTATTGGTAAAATCCAGTATAATTTCCTATTAAAATCTTCCAAAAATTTAATCAAAGGTTTGTGATCAGAAGTTTTGATTTTTGGCATTATAGCATTCCCATATTGATCAAAATCTGAGAAACTTGATCTCACCTGTCTATATCTTTCTATCATTTTATGTAAACTTGAGAGAACCGTTTGAGTTCGCATAGCATTAGGTATTGTTGATAATAAGTCATTCAACAAATCATTTGTTTGATTTTCCACACTAAATCTTATTTTATCATCATCTACTCTGATTTCTTCTATTATTTCATCTAGATCTTCACCAAAACTTATATCATCATCTTTAATAAAAAATTCTTTGATACGATTTTTAATATCTACAGAAGAATCTATATCTTCTTCTGGAAACAATTCCATATCTTCTACTGATACACCTTCTGATGGATCAGTATCTACAACCTCATCACCTAAAGATGTTATTTCATTATCTTTTACTGATTCAGGTGGAGATCTCACACTAATTTTATTAATAGGTAAATCTTCTGGAATACCTTTGTATGCAAAATCTATATAAATTATTTCATTATTAGGATACAATCTTATTTCAATCATATCACTCTCTAAACTTGTAATTTCTCCTGTTAATACTTCAGGTACATCACCACCAAAATGTATATCAATCCATTTATCAGGAATTAAGTTATTCTGGTGAGCAAAACTATCACTGTTTGCTCTACTAATTAACGATAATGATAGAATAGAATCATCATGAAGATTTCCTTCTTCATCAATCATTAATGTTGTATTTTCTAATGATTCAAGATTGCAAAGTTTCATTTTATCAATAGAAATATAAGTGATAACAAATTGTTTTTCATTTAAAATATCATTATCTGGTGCTTCTATTTGTATTATATCTTTTAATTGTAGTTCAACTTTATTTTCAACAGGTGTATCTGATTCGTCCATCTTGTCTTATATTTATACTAGAAATTAATATTGATTACGAAAAAAAATGTTTTTAAACAAGTTAAAGATATAAAATCAATATCTCTAATATGAGCTCAAGAGATTTAACTACTTTCGTTAATAAAGGATTATTCAACAATGATCCTAGTTATGAATTACCTAAACTTAATCGTAAATTTTACACTAGTAAAAAAACTAATCAGACCTATTGCACTGTAAGATATGATAAATCATCTTTGACTACAGATGATTATAACTCTACTGGATTATTTAGATCTGTTGTATTTAATCTTTCAAATAATAAGGTTTTAGCTTTTGCTCCTCCAAAATCAGTTAAATTAAATAGCACCGATTTTACTGATAATTGGGAGAATGATAATATTCAAGTTGAAGAATTTGTAGATGGTACAATGATCAATGTTTTCTGGGATTCTACTATAGGTGAAGGAGGAGATTGGCAGATTGCTAGTCGTAGTTGCGTGGAAGCCAATGTAGGATTTTACTTACATACAGGTTCAAAAACATTCAGACATATGTTTTTGGATGCATGTAATGAAGTTAAATTAGAATTTGATTATTTAAATAAAAAATCAGATGATAATCATCAACTCTCTTATAGTTTTGTCCTTCAACATCCTGATAATCGTATTGTTGTTCCTTACCAAAAACCTAATTTGGTTCTTGTGGAAACATATAAGATTAAACAAACTGATGGTACCAATCATTTGGAAATTAGTGTTTATAATGATGATTCATTAAAACAACTCCTTCAAGAAAAAACTACTATATCTTTTCCAAAAATATATGATAATAATATCTCATTTAATAATACTCAATCATTTATTGATGAATATGCATCTAAAAATACTCCATACCATGTACAAGGAGTAGTATTTAAAAATCTTACAAAACATATCAGAGCTAAAGTTAGAAATCCTATTTATGAAGAAGTTAGACGTCTTAAAGGAAATCAACCAAAAAAACAGTATAGATACCTAACTTTAAGACAACAAAATAAAGTATCTGAATATCTACACATGTTCCCTGAAGACAAAAATTGTTTCAGTCTTTTTAGAAATCAACTACATACTTTTACGAAAGGATTATACCAAAATTATGTAAACTGTTATATCAAGAAACAAAAACCTTTAAAAGAATTTCCATATCAATTTAGAACTCATATGTTTCATATTCACAGAAAATATCTTGACGAATTTGTTACTGAGAAAAAATCTATTCAGTTAGGTACTGTTATTGAATATGTTAATACATTGCACCCATCTCAACAGATGTTTGCACTTAATTATCATATGCGTAAAAGAAATATGGATTCTGTTGACACTTCATGTTTACAGGAATCTGATGCATAGATAATATATCTATATTATAATAATGATTATAACAATTATAACAATTATTATAAGTTTAACAATCACAATTTTAGCATGTTTATATTACTGGTGTAGTAGTCCAATTATTAATGAATATAATTCTAATATACCTGGACCAAAAATTGTAATAATTTCAGCTACACATGGCAATGAATTAGCTCCTCATTATGCAGCAGTTGACTATTTTAATAATCATAAAATAAGTAAAGGCAGTGTTACATTAATTATAGTTAATAAATGTGGAATACTTTTTAATGATAGACAACAAGGTTTAATTAATCCTTATAATGACATAAATAGATCATATGAAAAGAATCATAAGTTAAATGTGTATATAGAACAATATATTAAAGATGCAACATTAATAATAGATTTACATGAATCTATTAAATATGATCAAGAAGGTGGTCTTGGTAATTCAATATATTATAACAATAACTATTTAGATGTAGAACACTTAATCAATGAAATAAATACTACATATAAGGGACCACAATGGGTAAGTTATAATACCACAAGAAATTCTAACTTTGGTTATTTACCAGGAGCGCTTATTTGGTATTGTAAGAAAAGAGATATTAATTATATGCTAATAGAAACATGTAAAAAAGATTCTTATATAAGAAGACAAAAAATAACTCACACTATATTGAAACACATATATTATAAATATTTGACTTAAAATTTCATTATCATATATTGATAACATGCCAACAAGTACACCCATATTATATGGACCCTTTGCTGTATTAACTAGAAATCCAAGAAGAAATAGTAGCTGTTGCTGTAGTTTTTTTATTATTTTATTAGCCTACATATATGGAACATATTATATTATCACTAATTATATAAACAAGGATTTAATAGAAAACACTCTTGGAAAATAAACCCAAT
>Ga0206677_10001333_pt1 | contig 22849 bp, 29 predicted proteins | sample M130m12015metaG_FD_155475 | JGI IMG/M metagenome (GOLD analysis project Ga0206677, IMG submission 155475) | Ammonia-oxidizing marine archaeal communities from Monterey Bay, California, United States - M1 30m 12015 | ecosystem: Environmental > Aquatic > Marine > Intertidal zone | place: USA...
GTTGACTTTTTTGTGCGTCAGCTTGAAAGTAAAAGGGAAACCCCTAACTTAGCTAAATGAACGATGCGCAATTTCAAAGGTTCACGGAACGCGTGGCCGAGTACAGCACACGCAGCGAGCTTACCAGCGGCGTAAAGTCTTTAATTCAAACGCTTTCCTGCGTAGAAATTGAGGAAGAAATGTTGCAATCTTTTTGCAATGAGCAGGGCACGTGCTACCAAGTCACAGGCAAAAGCGGCGACGTTTACAGCCGCGCACGTCCTGAATGGCAACAACTCAAAGAGGCACGAATGAGAAAGCAGGCCATGATTGCCACGCTGGAGAGGTTAGTAGGTACAACGGCAGAAACAGAGGAAAGCGTTGACGAATTCTTCGGATGAATTCCACTTCGACGAAGACGCGGCCAATCGTGCCGTTGATTTCATCGAGAAGTTTTGCAGTCATGTAAAAGGCGAGCTTGGCGGTAAGCCGTTTCTGCTTGAAGATTGGCAAAAAGACGACATAATACGCCCACTTTTTGGATGGAAAAAGGCCGACGGAAGGCGGAAATATCGCACTTGCTACGTTGAAATCCCGCGCAAAAATGGCAAGTCAAACCTATCCGCAGCGATTGCGCTCTATATGCTTTTTGCAGACGGTGAGCCGGGCGCGGAAGTGATAAGCGCGGCAGGCGACCGAAACCAAGCCAATATTGTCTTCAGCATAGCGCAGGAGATGATTCACAACAACAAACACCTGAGCCAACGCGCCAAGGTTTTGCGCAACTCAATCAACTACAAAAGCAGTTTTTATAAGTCTATCAGCGCCGAGGCAAGCACCAAACACGGCTTTAACTGTCATGCGGTTATATTTGACGAATTGCACACGCAGCCCAACCGCGATTTGTGGGATGTACTCGTAACGTCCACAGGCGCAAGAACGCAGCCGCTTGTTATCGCACTAACCACCGCAGGACATGACCGTAATTCGATATGTTTTGAAATTCATGAGTACGCTCGGCAAGTTGAGGAGGGTTCTATTCTCGATGAAACTTTTCTACCAGTACTTTATGCCGCTGATGAAAGTGATGACTGGACAGCTGAAGAAACATGGGCAAAAGCCAACCCGGGTTATGGGTCGATTTGCACTAAAGCATATTTTGAGCAAGAAAGCAAGAAAGCGCAGAATGTCCCGTCGTACTTAAACACGTTTTTGCGTCTAAATCTCAATATTTGGACGAGTGCCGAACACGCGTGGATACCTGACGACGTTTTTATGCAAGGCGCTGAGCCAATCCCGTGGGAGCGTTTGCCGCTTTTACCTGCCTTTGGTGGCTTAGATTTAGCATCTACGCAGGATTTGACGGCTTTTGCACTGCTATTTCGTGACGATGAAAACGATTGTTTTTACTTAATCGTTCACCAATTTGTAAACCAAGACAAGGCCGACAGCAAGAAACTAAGCGCGGGAATTGACTACCATAGGTACGCCAAGGACGGGCATTTAACCATTACACCGGGCAACGTCACCGATTTCAGGTATGTTAAAGAGCATATCGTAGACGCGTGCGCTAAATACGACATTCGCGGCATAGGATACGACCCACGATTTAGCACGTATATCGTGAGCGAATTGATACAAGACGACATAGAAATGCACCCAATGGCGCAGAATATTACGACTATGAACGGCCCAACTAAGGAATTTGAGATGCAAATGATGAAAAGCAACATCATACACGGAGGCAATGAGGTGCTACGGTGGCAAATGGGTTGTGCTGTTGTTTACACTGACGTAAACGAAAACAAGCGCGTGACTAAAGAGAAGCACGAAAGCAAAAAAGTTGATGGCGTAATAGCTTCAATCATTGCCATGAACGAATACGGCCACCATAAAACGAGCGGCGCACATGACACGGTTTTCGATATAATTTCCCTTTCGTAATTTGCACCCCACATGGCAACACTTCGCGATAGATTGAACGCGCTTTTACGGTATCGAGTCGGCAAGTACGACTCACAGACCTTGGCGAATGACTTAGGTATTTACGGCACTACGGTAAGCGGTGCGAATATCAACGAGAACACGGCGCTTACAATCTCGACGGTTTACGCCTGCGTTTACAAGATTGCCAGCACCTTGGCCAGCTTAGATTTAGAGGTATATGAGCGCACAGGCCGAGAGATAGAACCTGCGAACGTTCACCCTGCTTATGACGTTATCAAATACAAGCCCAACGAATACCAAACGGCGTTTGACTTTTGGGAGACCGTTATAAGCAACGCAGTCATTAACGGCGTTGGCTATGCACTGATTGAGCGCGATGGACGTGGCTATGTTACTAGCCTTGTTTGTTTGGACATATACGACGTAGACCGCAAGAACGTCAATGGCCAAATAGTTTACAGCGTGCGCAATGTGGGCATTGTTCAGCCTGAGAATATGCTGGAGATTTGCAACCTACAAAGAAAGTCGCCGATACGTTTGCACCGTGAAAATTTAGGACTAGCCAAAAGCGCGGAGGACTTTGGCGCGGAGTACTTTGGTAGCGGCGGGCAAATGACAGGGATACTATCTAGCGACCAGCCTTTGAAAAAGGAGCAGATGGATATAATACAAGGCAGTTGGAACAAGGCCGCACAGCAAGCAGGCACGAAGCTGCTGCCGTTTGGGTTTAAGTATTCACGCATCAGCATCAGCCCCGACGAAGCGCAGTTTATAGAAACGCGCAAATTTCAGGCTGAAGAGATATGCCGCATTTTTAGCGTGCCGCCTACGTTGGTACAGCTTGAAAGCCAAACAACTTACAACAACGTTGAACAGCAGAACCTACAATTTGCACGGCACACCATTGCACCTTGGGCCAAGCGCATCGAGCAGGAGATAGATAGAAAGCTAATCCAGTCACGCGAGCGCCCACAGATATACAGCAAGTTTAATTTAAACGATTTGTATCGGGGCGATATGCAGAGCCGCGCAGACTTCTACACGAAGATGCTGAACAATGGCGTGTTGAGTATTAACGAAGTCAGGGGCAAGGAAGAAATGAACCCAACGGACGGAGGCGACACGCACACGGTGCAGGTAAACCAAATCGCGCTGGACCGCCTAGGCAAGTACAGCGATAAAGTCAGCAGCGATGGCGTTTAGTAAGTACCCTGAGGCGATGACAAACAACGCGAAACGCGGCCTGCGTCTAAATGAAGAGGTAGGCGGTAAGTGCGCGACGGCGGTAGGTAAAGAGACCGCGCGGATTTTATCAAACAAAGAAGCAATCAGCGAGGCACGCACCAAAAGAATGTACAGCTTTTTGAGCCGCGCCCGAACATATTACAAGCCCGACGACACAGAAGCGTGCGGCACAATTAGTTACTTACTTTGGGGCGGTGATACCGCTTTGAATTGGAGTGAATCAAAAGTTAAAGCAATGAAAGAAGAAGAAGACAAGCGCACGGAAGAACTGCGCAGCCAATACGGTGACAGCGTAGAATTACGCACGGCAGAAGTGCGGGCCGCAGGTGATGATGCTTTGGTAGTCGAAGGCTACGCGAGCAATTTCGATGTAGAGTATGATTTAGGATACTTCAAAGAAACCGTAGCACGTGGCGCATTCGATGACGTAATGCAGGATGATGTAAGATTTTTACTGAATCACACAGGCGCACCATTGGCACGAACTACGAACGGCACGTTAGAGCTGAGCGTAGACGAGCAAGGTTTGAAATACCGTGCAGCACTTGCCGACACGCAGGACGGGCGCGACCTTTACAAGCTTATCAAGCGCGGCGATATTACACAGAGTTCGTTCGCTTTTACAATTGACTCGGACACGTGGAGCGAAGACCGCAGCACGCGAACAATTACCAAGGTGGGCAAATTATTAGACACGTCGGCGGTCACATACCCAGCAAGCCCGACGGCATCAGTCTACGCGCGAAACATGGCAGAGGCCGCGCAGGAAGTGGAGGAATTGAAACAAGAACAGGTAGCAGCTGAACCCGTAGAGGAACAGCGCGCAGAACCTGAAACGATAAAAACAGAACCGCGTAACTTTACGCAAAACATTACAAAGATGACTTTAAACGATTTGAAAGGCCAGCGCAATGCAAACTATGAAGAGTTTGTTGCAATCGGCCAAAAGGCGGACAGCGAAGGCCGCGTTATGACAGAAGCAGAACAGGAGCGATGCGACAAGCTTGACAGCTTGATGCAAGACCTCGACGTTAAGATTAAGCACAAGACACGTGAGCAAGACATGGTTGCACGAATGGCGCAGAGCGGTACAGCCGGCGCATCCGAGCAACGCGAAGTTGAGCGCGTCAATAGTTCTTTCAGCTTGAGCCGTGCAGTAGCTGCCGTTGCAAACGGTCGAAACTTGGAAGGTGCAGAAGCAGAGTGGGCAAGTGAAGCAAGCAAGGAAGCACGAAGCCAAGGCCTGCAAATGGCTGGACAAATTGCAATTCCTTCAATCGCTTTGCGTGCTGGAGCTGCTGACGACTTCCAAGCAGGAAGCGGCGACGGTTCAGGATTTGTTCCAACTGTTGTACCTGCTGCAATCGAAGCACTTCGCGCCCCTACCGTATTGGAAGGACTCGGCACAACAGTAATTCGTAACGCTACGGGTAACTTGCAGTTTCCACGTGTAAGCGCAAAGGCCGCAGGCACAGGTGAAACAGAAGTTTCAGCCGATGCAGGTTCAGGCTTGGAAATGGATGACGTTACTTTGACTCCGCAGCGAGTTGCAGCTAACACCAAGTACAGCAAGCAATTGATTTTGCAGGGCGGTGCAGAGGTAGATGCTTTGATTGCTAACGAGTTGGCCGCAGCTATGAATGCATATGTTGATGACTATGCTTTTGACGCTATTATGGCATCTACTGATGTTGATGTTTACAACACTGCCGACGCTGCTTTGTCTGCAACAGTTGCAAACGCAATGGAGGCCGCTGTACTTGCAGCAGGTGGAAACCTCGGAGGCGCTTCGTACGTTATGAGTCCACAGGCTTACCTACTTTCAAAGTCCGTTGCACAGGTTGCTGGCGTGACTCCATTGTGGGAAAATGGCCAGTTCAATATGTACAACGCAGTCGCTACACCTTACTTGGTGAACGATACGCTTGACGCAACTGGAGCAGGTGGCCGAATGATTTTCGGAAACTTTGCACAGGGCGGAATCTTGGCCTACTTCGGTGGCCTTGATTTGCTGGTTGACCCGTACAGCGACGCAGGCACTGCACAGATTGCATTGCACGTGAACCGTTTCTTTGACTTTGGTATCCGACAAGGCGGCGCATTGAGCCGAGCGGTGAAGCTCTCTTAATTTGGTTGGGTTATAGTTTGGAGAAAGGGGGGCCTCGGCCCCTCTTTTTTTTGTCCGTATTTTAGCCATATGATGACCGTAGAAATAACAGGCACGCCCGACCTTGACAGCATTATAACCGTGGCACAGCTAAAGGAGCATTTGCGAGTTGACCACACAGACGAAGACACGTTAATCGAGGCGCTGAGAGATGCAGCGATAGCGTGGATTGAAGATGTATGCAATACGCGACTCGGTGACGTTACCGCCGTGGGTTATATCGACTATTTTTATAACGTTCGTTTTCCCATTGGCCCGGTGAACTCCATTGCATCCGTGACGTACTTGGACACGGCAAACGCAACGCAAACGCTACCAGCCGCAAAATATTGGTTTGACATAAAAACCAAAAGCGCGCGCATTACGTTCGACAATACGCCCGACCTATACGACGACACATTCAACGCGGTGCAGGTAAATATGACGGTAGGTTATGCAGAGGATGCAATCCCGCAGCCGCTTGTTCATGCCATTCGTTTGCTTGTTGGGCATCTGTACGAGAACAGGCAAACCGTTACAGGCTACAAAATGCACGAGCTGCCTTTGGGTATTTATAGCATTATTTCACCATATCGCAACGTTACAAGTGTATGAAAATCGGGAAACTCGACAGGCGAATAACGATAGAGCGCGCAACGCTAACGCTCAACGATTACGGCGAGCGTGCTGAAACATGGACAACCTTGGCCACGGTTTGGGCAGAGGTTAATTACCGTGGAAGCGGTAGCGAGTCCATACAAAGCGACCAAGTTTATGCGGTTCAACCTGTGCATTTTATCATAAGGTACAGCAGCACAGTAAGCAGCTTGCGGCCAAGCGACCGAGTAAGTTACAGCGGCCAACTGTATCAAATTGAAGCCGTGCAGGAAATCGGACGCCAGGAAGGTTTAAGGCTTGTCACAACGTCAACGGGTGAGTAATGGATACGATGCAGGCGCAACTTCGCAAAATCGAAAAGCGGTTAGACAGAGCCGCACGATTTGGCACGATTAACAAAAAGGAATTCAGAAGGGCGAACCGCTTGGCAGGTAAAGAAACAGTGCAGGCAATGCGCGGAAAACTAAAGCCGTACAAAGACGATATAAAAATTCACAAGAAAAACGGCAAGCACGTAACCGTAAAAAAAAACCAGCTTAAAAAATCAATTGGCGTTTGGTTTGGCAAAGACAGCAACACGGCAATGATTGGACCGCGTGCAAACAATGCAGGCAAATACAAATTAAAGCGCAAAGTGCGTGACAACGCGGATGGCTGGTTTGCTCATATTGTGGAAATGGGCGCACGTCCTGCAACGATGAAAAAAGGCGGCAAGAAAGGCGGCGGCGGTATCATCATGCAAACGCCAAACAAAGGTAAATTAACGCAGGGTATTAAAGCAGGGATTGGCAAGACTAAGCGCAAACAGGTGGAACTTTACAGAAAGGAATTTAAAAGGTTTATGAAATGACAGTTGGAAAAGCTATTTTTGATTTGTTGCTGGACAACACGGATTTGCGCGCAATCGTAAACAACCGAATCTTTCCCGAAGTTGCGCAACAAGACGCTCAACTGCCTTACGTGGTTTACAACATAAGCAGCAACGAACCAAGCGACACAAAGCGCGAGCCGTCTAAGATGGACACCGCACAAGTCGAGGTTAATTTATATTCGACCAGTTACACCGAGTGCATTGATATGTCCACGCACGTGCGGGCTGCGCTTGACCGGGTAACGGGCACATATTCGGGCGTGAATGTTCAAAGCATTCAATACCTTGGCGAGGTTATTGATTTCGATGAGGCGCAGAGGGCTTATAACATCACATCTGATTATGATGTAAGGGTAAGCCGCAGCGACTTCGAGATAGCGCAAGGAAGCCCCATCACAGGCGTTAAGCTTGGCGAATTGTCAGACGTTGACACCACAGGCGTAACCGATGGCCAAGTAATTGCCTACGATGCAGCCGCACAGGAATGGCAGCCAGCAGATGACGCGGGCGGCGTTACTCAGTTAGGCCAGTTAACTGACGTGCAATTTGGTCAGGGCGGCCCTGAATCGGGCGACCTTTTAAAGTACGACGGCAGCGAGTGGACGAATGACAGCTTAACAAAAAGTGAGATTGGGCTTGGTAACGTGGACAACACCAGCGACGCAAGCAAGCCTGTCAGCACGGCCACGCAAACCGAGCTAAACGCCAAGGCCAACAGTGCCGACTTTAGCAACGTAGATAATACAAGCGACGCGGATAAGCCATTAAGCACAGCGACACAAACGGCACTAAATGCAAAGGCCGATACAAGCGCAGTGCCTACGGATTTAAACGACCTGAGCGACGTGAGCATAGTAGGCACGCCCGTAGGCAATCAGGCGCTAATCTATGACGCGACAGCGGGCGCGTTTAAATCGCAGGTCAGTTACACCAACCGTTTCGAGGATGAGGTGGAATCAGGTTTATACATTCCGACCATATACGCCGAGCGCGGATATTCTGTAAAGTCAGAAGGCGACGGCACTTTCATCGACCCATCGCCCGACACGCCAACAGCGGGCAAGGTTATACAGCGCAAGATTTACCACAAAACTGGTTTTATCAGCGACTCGGATGTGATAGGAGACTACACTTTAATCCACACCTTTGCAGACGATACAGCTTACGCGGATACCCTGGCCGTGTTTGACGCGTTCGAGGATGGCGCAACCTATGGCGTGCCACCGTTCACGTTGTTTCAAACGTGGGAGGAGGTTACAGCAGCCCCATCGTTCACGGGGTTGCTCAACGAGACCTACGGAAGCGGAGCGGAAGCCGCGTATTCAACGCGAAGGCTCAACGGCAATGTAACCGAGTGCATGGTCATTCGCAGAGCATCGGACAGCACTACCACCACGATAGGCTTTGACGTTTCAGGGAACATTGACGAAAGCGCAATAAATACGTTTTGTTCGGGAACTACTTGCACCGTCCAAACATGGAAAGACCAAAGCGGAAACGGGAACGATGCGACGCAGACAGACCCAACGAAGCAACCGACCATTTACACGGGTGGGGCGATTGTGAAGGAAAACGGACGGGTAGCGGTGCAAAGCGATGGCTCAAATGATATACTGCAAACAAGCGACCTTGCTTTATCAAATACAGAATTGAGTTTCTTCGGTGTTGCTACGAATGATTTTGCAACAAATCAGACGGAAGGGCTTTGGGGCAGTCCTGGGGCAGCAAATGTTGCGCCGTCTTTGTTGCGGTATCAAAACCTAAAACATCAGGCTGTATTTGCTCCTTTTAGTGCCGTTGATTTTGGACTCGCCGACACTTCGCAGCATTTGTTGACGATGATATACGACACGCAAAGAAAAGCGGCTCAAGACGGGAGCGCATTTGCCACGCAAGCGGGGTCTTTGGCGTCTTTATCCGTTATTGGATTATTCAGTAGAGGAGATACCTACGCTTGGACGGGTAATGCGCAAGAGTTTATTTTCTACGCCTCTGATAAAACCACCGACCGCACCAGCATCGAATCCAACATCGGCGACTACTTCACCCAAAACACGCCACTACTTGACACGTACAGCGGTGCAGCTGCTGCGTATTCTTTGCGTCGGCTTTCGAGTACATACACAGGTGACGCGGTAGAGGTTTACAACGGGAGCAGCTACGCGGATATAGGGTTTAACGTATTCGGTGAACTCGATACGGTTGCACTGGCAGACCACTGCGGTTCATCCGATGGGTTTGTATCGAAGTGGTATGACCAAAGCGGAAACACGAACACGGCAGCGCAAACGACTACATCTAATATGCCGAAGATTTACGACGGCAGTACGGGCGTGGTGACGGAGAACGGAAAGCCTTCCCTTAACTTTAAAGCGGGTGATTTTATGAGCGATACAGGTTGGAATGGCGCTTCGACTAGTTATATTTTCAACGTCCTTAAATCCAATGGCTCTGAATCAAGTCCACGAATTGCAGTCGATGTTGGTTCATCTGTCGAGTACTATGGTTTAGGAATTAACGGTAATTCGGGAGCAAGCAGCGCGGGAATTGGTAGCTTATCGCAATTCAGTAACGGAACTTCAATCGGAATAACGCGTAACGATATTTGGGACGCGCTGCAATCGCAAAGCGTTCTAACCGTTTCGGGTGATTTTAGCAGTTGGACGGGAGGATTTGGATTGACTCGAAGTGGTCAGAAAATGTACACTTTTGCTCAGGAGTTTATTATTTATAATTCCGACCAATCCGCCAACCGCACCGACATCGAAGACAACATTAACACCTTCTACAGCATATATTGATGAACGGATTTATCATAGTCCTACCAACGGACACGCAGACAAGCGAACGGAGAGCGTACCAAATCACGCGAGAGCTGTACAACATCTCCCGCCCCGTTTTGATACAGGCGGAAGGCGAAGCGGCTTCGACCGTGTTTGGTATTATCGTACACCCTGACGGAGTGCAGAACGCTTTGCAGGTTGACACGGATTATCTTATCAACGTACACCCTGCGGCAAACCTCGAGCGCCTTGTGGCTTGCTTTCCTGAGCTGTCGAACGACGAGCGGTATAGCCTCAGCAGCTACGTGCAGGTTAATCAAAAGTTTCCTTTCGGGCATATCGTGCCGAGCGATACGACGATTCGAACACAGGAGTACATGGATGAAAATGGATGGTTTCCTGAATCGCCTGAAGGTGAAATTTAAAAGCAGTAAATTGCACGCATGAAGGTAACATTACAAAAACCATACAACAAAAACGGCTGGAAATGGTCAGCGGGCAAAGTTGTAGACGTTTCAAATAAGTTTGCCGCAAAACTTAAAAAAGGCGGGTATTTAGATAAGCCCGAAAAAAAAGAATCAAAAAAAATTAAAGAGTAATGGCACAAACAACAGGCATTATAAATTCGTCAAGTATTCGGGTATTCCTTGGAACAACTGACGATTCGGAGGTAGTAATTGACCACGTAACTGAGTGCAGTATTTCCATGACTACGGACATGAGAGACATAACGACAAAGACAAGCGCGGGATATCGTGAACTTTTGCCCGGGTTAAAGTCGGCCAGCATGAGCGTTAGCGGCCTTTTTGCAGAGGACGCAACCAACGGTTACAACCAACTCATCGACCACCAACTTGCAGGCGACAAGCTTTTTGTAATCTTCACAAATACAGGAGGCGGAGCAACTGCAAACGCAGGCGACGAGCAATTTGATATTGAAGGTTATATTTCAAGCCTTGAGCAAACCGCAGGCGTAGAAGACAACGTTGGCTTTTCTATGACTATCGAAGTAACGGGCACAGTTGTACGTGAGGTGATTGCGTAATATCTTTGCCCTATGGTAGAGATAAAACTAGACGGTAAAACATTCCCAATACGTGCAACTATGCGCGCTTGGCGAAAGTTTGAAGATGCGACAGGTAAAAAGGTGGCAGACGTTGACAGCAACGACGTTACTTTGATTCCTGAGCTGGTTTATTATTTTGTGCAGGAGGGTTGCAAAAACCAAGGGATGGCGTTCGAAATGGACGTTGATGATTTCTTTGGTATGATAGAAATATCAGACTTGCAAAAACTCAGCGAAGCCGTGGCGAAAGTCATGGGCGGCACACAAAAAAAAACAAAGGCCAAGGCAAGCCGTTGACGTGGGATGAAATTGAAGAAATGGGGTTAGGCCAGTTGCGTCTAACCCCTTTTTTGCTTTATGGTTTAACGTTCTCAGAGTTTGGCAACGCGATGGCGGGGCACTACAAAGAAATCGAGGAACGGGAAAGAGCGGAATGGGAGCGCACGCGGTGGCTTGCAGCTATCACAATCAACCCACACGTAAAGAAAAGAATAACACCGAAAGACCTTGCAACCTTCCCATGGGAGAAGAAAGAAAAGGCTGCCGACGGAATTGGTATCTTGCGACAGTTAGCAAAGTAACAGCATGGCAAAATTAGGCGATTTAATAGTAAGAGTTGGCGCGGATACGACTCAGCTGAACAAGAAACTTGGCGACGCACGCAAAAGCATAGCAAAGAATACGCGAGAGATTCAGCAGCTTGGCCGAAATATGACCGTCGGCATAACTGCGCCGCTGGCTTTAATGGGTGCAAGCAGCGTGCAGGCATTCCGCGAACAGTCCAAAGCCATTGCACAGGTTGAGGCGGGCTTAAAATCTACAGCGGGACAGGTTGGAATGACTTCGCAGGAGTTGCAAAATATGGCAACCGATTTGCAGAACAAAACGCTGTTTGGCGATGAGGTTATTTTGAAGGATGCAACGGCACAGCTTTTAACGTTTACCAATATTACCGGCGAGCAGTTTGCACGAACGCAGGCGGCGGCCCTTGATTTGGCGACGCGGTTAGATGGCGATTTAAAAAGCGCGTCTATTCAGTTAGGTAAGGCGCTAAACGACCCAATTGCAAACCTTAGCGCGTTGAGCCGTTCAGGTATCCAATTTAGTAAAGAGCAAAAAGAGGTTATTAAATCGCTTACGGAAACGGGCCGACTTGCTGAGGCGCAAACGTTAATTCTTGACGAACTAAATAAGCAGTACGGAGGTAGTGCAGAAGCAGCAGCCCAGGCCGACGGAGGATTTACGCAGTTGGCTAATTCATTTGGTGACTTACAGGAAGAAATTGGCCGCTTGCTTGTCGACTATTTACGGCCTATCGTTGACCAGTTGAAAACGTTTGTGCAGTTCTTGCAAGGCACAAGCGAAGGCACAAAAAACGTGGCTTTAGCAATTGCAGGAATTGCCGCAGCCATCGGCCCTGTTCTGCTGATTTTGCCGAATTTGATAAGCGGAATAAAAGCGGCGCAGGTGGCTTTTAAATTTTTAAACGCTACAATGTTGGCGAATCCCTTTGCGCTTGCTGCCACGGCCTTGGCGTTGGTCGTCACGGGCATTATAATGCTCACAGACGAAACGACTAAAGCAGTAACAGCAGTCGACGCCTTAACCGAGGCAAACAAGAATTTAACGCTTGAGGAACAGAAGCGAAATATTGAAGTGCAAATTGAGCAACAGAAAAAACTTGTTGAGCAATTAGAAGCCGAGAAAGCCGCAAAAGATAAGATAGCCGAAAAGTTTGGCGGCAAAGCAATCAAAGAACAGAAGGAAGCAAACGCAGCATTTGCCACAGCTAACAGCGAGTTGGCTACAATGAATACGATGCTGGACGAGGTCAATAAAAAGCTCGAAAAGACGCCCGTAATTATTGAGGAAATCAAGGACGAAACAGAGGACTTAACTACGAAATCGCGCGAGCTTAAAAACACTATCGGGTTTTTGATTAACGAGCTTGAGGAAGTACCAAGCGAGAACATTTGGAAACCAACAGAAGACGGTGCAAAGGACTTGACGCAGACGCTTGGCGGGTTAATGAATATGCTCGAGGAAATACCAGCGGCAACGGTTGACACGCAGCCGCTAACACAGGCAGAACAAGACTTTGAGGATTTTGCTGAATCAGTAAGTAAAGCAATTGAGACAGCAGCGGAAAGCGCGGCCATAGGCTTCGGCATGATGTTGGGCGAAGGCATTGCAACAGGTAAAGGCATGAAAGGCGTGGGCGCTATGTTGTTAGGCGTTTTTGCAGATTTAGCCATTCAATTGGGAACGTTGGCAATTGGCTACGGTATTGCCATCGACAGTATTAAAGCGGCTTTAGCCAGTATAAACGGAGTTCTTGCGGTTGCTGCTGGTGTTGCGCTTGTTGCATTAGGTGCAGGAATCAAAGGAGCAATTACCAAACGCGCAGAAGGTGCAGGCATTCCAGCCTTCGCCGATGGCGGTATAGTTTCAGGCCCTACGCTTGGCCTTGTGGGTGAGTATCCCGGCGCGAAAACCAACCCCGAAGTAATTGCACCACTTGACAAATTGCGGGGTATGTTAGGCGGCCAGCATGTACAAGTGACGGGCAAGATTTCAGGCCGTGATATACTTTTAACGAGTGAAATGAGCAGTATAGACCGTAACCGCGTAAGGGGATACTAATGAGTACAATAAGATTTTTCGGAGAGTTTCGGGATGAAGTAGGTACAGATTGGCGAATCAATTTGCACGACACTAATTATAACGGCACAAGCAACGAGATAACGTTAGGCGCTGAGGGTTTTACATTGCGCTACACGGGCGACAGTGAAAACCGTTTTCAACCTATCATTGGTTCATCAGTTACATTCACCGTCCTAAACGATGGCGGACAATTCGAAACGTTTTTAAACACTGTTTTTCCTGCTGCTGAGGAAGGGCGTATGCAGGTGGAAATTCGCAAAGACCCTGACAATACGGATTTACTTTATTGGGCTGGAGTTGTGGCAGCCGAGCAGATAGAACAAGAGGACGCGCCAGCGCCTAACCTTGTAAATCTTACAGCATCGGACGACTTAGCAAACTTAAAAGACACAAAATTTATACAAGAGTCAGGCTCAAGCACTATCGTATATCCCGCACGTGCTGCAATTATGTCAATCATGACACAAATGCGCACAACAGTACACTGGGGCGCGGCGGATGCTTTTTTTAGGTATGTTAATGATGTACAGTTTGAAGATTACACAGGCGCGGATTGGCTGAAGGACGTTTTTTTATCTTCGCCTACAATCACGGAAGACTGTGAAATTTATGACGGTGAGCGCGGTTATAACAGCTTCGAAATTTTAGAAAGCATTGCGGCCAGTCTTAACGCGCGAATTTTTCAATCCAACGGATATTGGTGGTTTATTCCAGTGAATTGCCATCTACGTGCAGCAGATGGCGACGACTGGACGACTGATTTAAAACAGCTGAACTTAGCAGGCGCACAGGTAACGGTTACCACAGCGCAAAGCGCCGAACTTACTGCTGGTTATATCAATGAAGTCGATAGCGATTTTGTGAAAATGGCAGGCGGCACAATTTCAAACCTGCCGCCATACAAAAGAGTCAGACGCGTACGCAGGTACAAGGGCAATGATTGGATTTTTTCGGATTACACCACGGGAATAACTACGGGCGATAATGTAGTTTTCGCAGATACAGACCGCACTTATATTGAAAATTTACAGTTTAATATTTCGGGAAGCTGTCAGATACTATTGCCGTCACAGAGTTTCGAAAACAATCCCTTTAACAATGCTGTCGTGCAGGTGCAAATGACCATAAAATGCGGCACACTTTACTACACAAATACAGGTTGGGGCACGTCAGTCGGAGAGTATGCGCAGGCCATTGCACAATTTCAACGAGGCGACGGAATCGACGGCGCTTTCACGTGGGGCGTAACCACGGACGAGCTACCAAGCCAGCAAGACGGGCTTGATGTTACTATACAAGTGCGCATTATCCAAGTACCCAGCACGGACGTTACAAGCGACTACACAGCTACGGGCGTAATGATTTTAATAAGTCAACTGCTGCTTAGTGACGACCAAGGTTTACTCGGCGATGGGCTACTATATGAAGCGGTTACCACACTCGACAACAAATTAATTTTTGACCAAGGCGAGTTTTTCCACGGCGACCCAACTACAAGCCAATTCAGTACGCCAATTTATTACGTCAACGAATCAAACTATACAATTGACGGAATTGATAACGAATATGTAAGCAGCCAAACAACCAGCGCCCTGCCTTTACATAGGTTAGGCGTACAGGAGGCACTAAGCGGCGGCCAGTTTCCTATACCGATAAAGCGCGGGCAAATATATGGGCGTTTGTTTGAGATGTGGCAAACGATAAAGGAAGGCACGGAATATTTTGCACCGTTTTGCTTTGATGCAGTATTGAACAGCAGACAGAGCAACGTGCAGCGGTGGCAGCTTGTTTTTGATACCACTAACATAACAACTAACGAAGCTATTTTAAACAATGACGAGGACACGTTACAGACTTCAATGCTACGCAATGCCGTAGTGCAAAGCACTTCTGAATTGTTTGAACAGGTGCGGCAATTGCGTGCGGGTGAATTAAGCAACTTTTGCGACGTTCGTACTATTCAAAACCGTAGCGCTTCAAATAATTATGTGCTACAAAACGACACGCATTTATTTAATAGCTGGATAGGTAGTAACGGCAGCGGCAACCTTTATTTACCGATTGTAGCAAATAGCGAAGGGCGAGTTATTCAGATTCACAGCGATGACACAATAGCAGCAAATAAGTTTGTCAAGCTCTTGCCAAACGTAACAGATACAAGCGCAACAATAGACGGCGCAGCTAGTTACAGCTTTGACCGCGCTTATGACGGCATTACTATATTGTGCCACAATTCGAATTGGTATATCATACAGAAAAAAGAGAAGTAATGGAATGGGAATTTGTGGCAATAGTTTTGCCTGTGGTGGCGGGTTTAATTGGCGTATGGGTTAACCTAAACAGCACGGTGGCACGTCTAAAAAGCCGCGTGATACAGTTGGAATTAGACAGCAACGAAATTAAAAGCGACATGAAAGAACTACTGGCCAGCGTCCACAAAATCGAGTTAATGATAGCAAAGCTGCAAAAATGATTTACATTATATTAGCCACCATAATCGTCAACGTTCTATACAAGGCTCGCGAGTACGGCAGGGCAGACGTTGCGGATTTAATTATAATGGTCGCAGCAAGCGCAATTTTACTAACGTGAAATACTTTAACTATCATGAATTCGACAGCCCCGACGCAATCGGCAGCGGCGAACACATGATGGACGACGATTTTTTGCAGATGTTAGACCGCGCTCGCCACTTGGCGGGCGTTCCTTTTCGTATAAACTCAGGTTACAGGACGAAGGAACACAACAAGAAAATAGGAGGCAAACCAAACAGCGCCCACACCATGGGTTGCGCGGCTGACATACATTGCACAGATTCACGTGCCCGGTGCTACATACTTGGCGCACTTCTCGAAGTTGGTTTTAATCGTGTAGGTATTTCAAAAACCTTCATTCATGTCGACAACAGTTACGACGCGAGCCACGACGAGGATGTAATATGGTTATATGACTAAGGACATACGCCCACGGATTAACGCCCAGCAGAAACGGGCACTGGACTACCTGAGAACAAAGGAGCGGCGTATTTTGGTTATAGGTGACTTACATTGTCCGTTCGAGCTTGACGGATATTTTGAGTTTTGTTTGGACACCTACGACCGCTTTGCCTGCAATCAGGTCATTTTTATCGGTGATATTCTCGATAACCATTATGCGTCATACCACGAAACAGACGCCAACGGAATGAGTGGAGGGTACGAACTACAGGAGGCGATAAAGCACGTCGATAAGTGGGCGCAGGCGTTTCCGATTGCTGACGTCATTATAGGCAACCATGACAGGCTAATAATGCGCAAGGCGTTTAGCTCATCAGTGCCACGCGAATGGATTAAAGACTATAACGAGGTGTTGGGCACGTCATGGAATTGGGTCGAGCGCATTGAGTACGACGGCGTTCAATTCGTGCATGGGGAAGGTGGAACAGCGCGCACGAAGGCAAAAAACGATATGCAAAGCACGGTACAGGGGCACATACATACGCAGGCATATGTTGAGTGGCTGGTAGGCAACCGCAGCAAGATATTCGGGATGCAGGTAGGTTGCGGCATCGACCGCGACAGCTATGCAGCGGCTTACGCCAAGCACTACAAAAAACAGGCGATAGGCTGCGGTGTCGTCATCGGTGGCCACACTGCCATAAATTGTTTGATGCCGCTTTAATACCTTGCAGGAAAATTTTACAACATGGGATTATTAATACAGACGTATTGGGCCGAGATTGTTTTGGCTCTTATGGCATTCGTGAAGGTCATTGTAAACCTCACACCAACAGAAGCAGATAACAAGGTCTTTGGATGGCTAGACACGCTTATAAATGCAATCGTTAGCGACCGTAGGAAAGCGCGAAGAAATGATTAACTTAGCAAACTGGTAGTAGTTTGTTTCATAGAGATTGATTAAAGAGCCTCCAAACGTGGGGGCTTTTTTTTGTGCCCAAGAAAAAAAAATCAAAGTTTTTTACGAAAAAGCTTGCGTAACGAAAAAAGATGCGTATCTTTGAGGCATGGAAACACTAACCACCCTCCAGCGCCAATCGCGCATTGCACTCGAAGATGTGCGAACACAGGTTGCAATCTGCAACGAGTTGAACAAGAAGGTAACTGCCGAACCAAGTTTGGCGGATGTCCTTAAGAAAGCCAACGAGCGGCTTGAGTTGCTCAAGGCTCGATGGAGCGAAGCAGGAGATGCGGCTTGGGCAGTAAGCAAGAAGAAATTTTTTCCTGACATGCAATACAATCATCGTTTGATTTGAATTTGCAATGCCCTTCGGGGCTTTATTTTTTTACCATGTGGCGCGAAGGATACGACTACCCAGCAGACGACGAAGACGAAGGCCGTGACTACTACGAAGAGGCCGACGAACAACACGACAAACACCAAGACGAAAAACTAGACCAATGAACAAACCAATTTGCGTGCGCAGCAGCGTACAAGTAACAGCCCCGCAGTCATTCAACCAATGGCAGCAAGACCTAGCCGAGGAACGCGAGTTTCTGCGCCTGATTGACAAAATGAAAATGCACTTAAAGCAAAACCGAGAAAAATGAGTAACACCGATGAACTGCGGGCGCTGTCTGCGAAATACGACATGCGCCCCGACCATTTCCACAAAGACCAGCGCGGCTTCGTCATTATGACGCGTAGAGGCGTCGAACACTTGCAAGCTAAAATAAAGGCCGAGGTTCGCTTTTCTACCGTCGCTGAATACTCAGACCCAAAGGAGGGGAGATATTGCATTAAAGCGTACGCAAAATGCGAAATAGGACGGGTAGAGACGTATGGCGAAGCGAGCAAATCAAATAACCGCAATGCGTACCCTATTGCCATGGCGGAAAAACGCGCCTTATCCCGTGCCATTTTAAAGCTCGCAGGCTTCTACACTGCTGGCGTATATGGCGAAGACGAAATAGACGAATGAACCTCGACGAGTTTTTTGATAGCGTAGAGGCTGACCAAGCCGCACACGTGGAAGACGTCAAGGATTACGCTCTACACCTGCTGAGTACGTCCACGATGAAGGACGACGATGACGGGTTAGAGGATGAAATTATTGACACAGACCCAACGCCAAGCCGCTGGCGTGAGATATTCGAGCGGCTACGATTAAACCAGTTGCGTGCAATCGACTTGCCCAACTGTTCACAAACTGAATTCACTAAATCATATAAAAAACATGGAGTTAATTATTGAAGGAGTTATTAAGCGCGTTTGTAAACCGATGGAATTTGAGAGCGGCTTTCGTAAGTGCGAAGTACACGTTGAAATCCAAGATGGAAAATATCCGCAAACGTTGGCGCTGGAGTTTCTAAAGGACGACGTTGATGAGGCAGTTGCATTGCCTGAAGGCAAGACAATCAAAGCACGCTGCAACGTACGCGGTAGCGAATGGCAAAAGGACGACACGCAGCCGATGCGGGTATTTATGTCTCTAGTGCCTTGGAAGTACGAAATCGTAGAAGCTGGAGCGCAGACAGCACAACCCAAACAACCCGCAGAAGATGGCAAAAATTTCCCTTTCTGATGTGCGTTATACCGTCAAACTACCAAAGCAAAACACGCGCGTAACGTTTGAGAACTACAGCAGCTTTGAACGGTATGTTGACGACCTACGAACAAAACAAATAAGCCATGAAATCCGAATCGAATACAATGAAACTGAAAAGCTTTATAAACAAGCACTTTGAAGGGTTGGACCATTGCGCCGAAAAGTTGGGCGTATCGCGTCGCACGGTAGAAAATTACATCTACAGCAACCCGACCGGGATACTGAAACACAGCGGCCAATTGATGCAGCTCGACGGCGTTGACCCGTTCGAACTGTTCGACGTGGTAGCTGAGAACGTGGAACAAATTAACCAAAAACAAAAAGCATGATTCAATTTCATAACGGTTGGGAGCATGATTTAAAAGTCGGTCAAGACGGTGAAAGCGAATTCAGCAACTTGTTACGCGAGGGCCGACCGTTTTACACCGTTGAATGTAAACGGGATATGCAAGTGCATGAAACAGGTAATTTATTCATCGAAGTCGAGAGCCGAGGAAGTGCCAGCGGGATAGAACACACGCAGGCCGATTATTGGGCATTCATGACGCACGACAAAAAAGTTAGTATTGTCGTAGACCGTGAAACGTTGCAGAAGGTGCTAGAAGCTCACAAAGGCGACAAAGTAAAAGGCGGCGACGACATGACTAGTCTAGGCTACTTGATACAGGCGAAACAGCTAATTCGCTCAATACTGCAATTCGTTGAAGCGTAAAGGCATATATATCCCACTGGAGTTGTGGAATCTTGGCGAGCTGCACCCAAATGAACGGGTACTGCTTGCCGAGGTTGCCAGCTTCGAGGATAAGAATAAACCATGCTTTGCAGGAAACGAACACTTTGCCAACCTGCTCAACGTTTCAACGGCCACGGCACGGGGCTATATTTCCAAGCTTGTCAACGCTGGTTTTCTTGTCCGAGAGGGTGACAGATACAACAGACGACTGCGTAGAATAGCGCAAACGAGTGCGCAGAATAGCGCAGACGAGTGCGTAGATTCACGCAAACGAGTGCGCAAATCCGCGCAAACGAGTGCGCAGAATTCAGCACATACTATAACAACTACTATATCAACTACTAATACATCTACTAATAGCGCGAAAGTGTTGAATGTTGTTTTGCCGTTTCAATCGGAAAAATTTGAAGCCGCATGGAACGAATGGAAAGACTACAAACAAACAGACCACCGATTTAGATACAAATCGCCCAAAAGCGAACAGCGGGCACTAATCAAACTCCAAAATGAACACACTGAAGAAACAGACGCCATCAACGCAATTCATACAGCAATTGCAAACGGATGGAAAGGCTTGGTATTTAACTCACCCAAAGGCGGGGGAGCTAACCGCAGGCGAGCGGATAACCTTGAAAGAGATGTCAACCGCGAAAAGCTTGCAGAATTTGCAAGAACTGGACGTATCACGCCTGACGCTTCAAACGTGCTTTGAAGGCACGAACGTGCGCACGGCATTGGTATGCGACGAAGCACCAACACGCGCGGCACTTATCGGAATGTTAAGCCGATGCGTAAAGTTTATCGACGCAAATAAGACGCTTACAGAACCTGAACACATAGCGATGACCGTGAACGAGCTTGTTCAGCAATTCCCAACGTTTACGCTTGAAGATTGGCGCTTGTGCCTGTACATGATGGCCAAGGAAAGCTTTGGGCCGTACTACGAACGCCTAAAGTTGGCGCAGTTTGTCGATTGCTTCACCAAGTACGACCAACTAAAACAGCCAGTGATTCAAACCATACGCGAAAACGAACGCAAAGCCGCCGAGCAAATGCAGGCCGAGGCGATGAGGCATTTACAGCCCGAATATACGACTCAAATGAACCCAGTGGCATCGAGGGTTCACCCAGCGGATTGGATGGCAGGAGAGAGCCGCTTAACGTACACAGAGCGCGAAGAGATGAAGAACCGACAGAAAGAAACGAAATGAAGACAGTAACAAGCGTAAGCGGCGGGCAGTCGTCGGCATACATAGCGGCAAATTACCCAAGCGACTACCTTGTTTTTGCTTTGGTTACAACAGACGACGCAAAATGTAAACACCCCGACCCAATACTGCGAAAAATGGCCAGCGATAAAATTGGCCGCGACTTCATCGGCACGCTTGAGGAAGATACAATTTTGCAAACCATTTTCGAGCTTGAGCAATGGTTGCAACAGGAAATTTATTGGGTTGCTGGCTTACCATTCGAGCAGATAATTGACAAAAAAAGCGGGTATTTACCGAATATTATGGCGCGATACTGCACGACCGAAATGAAGATAAAACCAATGTTCCATTGGTGGCAAAATACGATTGGAGAACCTGTAGAAATGCAAATTGGATTCCGTCAAGGCGAAGAACGCAGGGCAAAGAATATGCTCGACAAATGTGTCGACGGCTTGCGGCAGTTTGGTAAAGTGGGATGGCAGAAGCCTGTTTTTCCTCTTATTGACAACGGCATAAAACGCGATAAAATTGTACAATATTGGGATGATATACCGTTACCATTTGCACAGCAAAACAATTGCGTGGGATGCTTTCACCGTAATGCCTTGGTGCTGCGCAAAAAGTTTGACGACCACCCGAACAAAATGCAATGGTTTAAAGAGCAAGAACAACGCACTGGCAACCAATTCAAAAGCGAAATCAACTATACTAACATTGAAAAGCATCGACCACAAACGGAAATAGATTTTTCCGATTGGTCATGTGATTCAGGATACTGCGGATTATGACACCAATTGAACAATTTTGGGCTGACCTCATGGACTCACGCCGTTACATGATAACCGAGGTCTACGGCGCTGAATGTGCAAGCCGATACCAACCGCACCACATCGAAAAGGAGTATTTCTTAAAACATAACGGCACGTTCTCAGCGCATCCAAGTGTAACAGAACACACAAAAGCGTTTTGGGTCATGTGTGAGACTCATTACACAACACAGCGCGAGGCATATCGTAGGAAGCTACGAAGTAACTGGCACAGGGTGCAGCAGTCCGATGAATACAAGATGCGACAGCGTGAACGCGAACAGCTAAAAGATTACATTAGCCAAGCAATTAACGGCAATGGCAAAGAAGCAGACGCACGCACAACTAAAGAAGAAGGTCGATGAGTGGTATAGCAAGACAATCAGATACCGTGCAGCAGACAAAGACGGTTACGCCGAATGCTTTACCTGTCACACACGTCACCATGTTGGGCATCTCCATTGCGGACATTTTGCAAGCAGGAGGCACATGGCCACCCGTTGGGACGACCCAGCCGACGGAATCGGTAACACAGCCCCGCAGTGCGTTGCCTGCAATCTGTACGACCAAGGACGGCAATGGTATTTCGGTCAGAGACTTGACAGCCTTAAGCGTGGACGAGCTGCGGAGATTATGCAGCGCGCAAAGGATAGTCGACGCTATACCCTTGCAGAACTCAGAGAGCTGCTCGATAGATATAAGCGACAGGCTAACGACCTCAGCAATGCGACGCCTGCGGTCTTACGACGACCAGCAAAAGAGAAGAAGGATAAACAAACTAAGGCGAAGGCTCGACGTTCTGTATAATGAACACAACAGCAAAAGCCAAAGCATCTTTATCCGTAAGGCTTACCGAGATGAACTGTATATCTTGACAGGGTTACACGGATATTACCGGACCTGATGGCGTACATTCCTAAAAGCAGCAGGCGCAGCCCGTGGCACAATACAAGGTTAAAGCAAGGGCAACGAGTCAACAGAGATAACCGCTACAGCTCCAAGCCGTGGCGCAAGTTGCGCTCTGCCTTCCTGCGTGAGAATCCAATATGTATCGAGTGCAGTGAACTGGCTAACGTAGTCGACCACATCACACCAGTAACACAAGGCGGTGACTTTTGGCGTGGGCCGTTTCAACCTATGTGCGACAGCTGCCACGCACGCAAGTCAAGGCTCGAACGTACTGATTTACAAGGGGGTAGGGGGTAGAGAAAACCATATGCACGTTATGAGAAAGT
>Ga0206677_10001339_pt1 | contig 22828 bp, 16 predicted proteins | sample M130m12015metaG_FD_155475 | JGI IMG/M metagenome (GOLD analysis project Ga0206677, IMG submission 155475) | Ammonia-oxidizing marine archaeal communities from Monterey Bay, California, United States - M1 30m 12015 | ecosystem: Environmental > Aquatic > Marine > Intertidal zone | place: USA...
TGTCTTTATTTGACACCTCTCTAACGTGCTTCCAATAATATCAGCACATATTGCAGCTAAGCTTATTGATCTTCCTCTCATAGAACCAGAATTATCTATAAGAATTGTTACTACAGTATCTTTAAAATTAGCTTCTGTTTCTTGTTTATAGCTTAAAGGATGCCCTGGCTCTGCAATAACTCTGTGAAGTCGAGCTGTATCGAGCATTCCTTCCTCAAGATTGAAGTTCCAGCTTGTATTTTGTTTTGCTAGCAGCAAACGCTGCAATCTATTTGCCAGTTTTCCAATTGTAGTTTGATAAGGTTTGATAAGATTATCTAATTGAACTCTTAATCTTATAGCCTCATCGGGGGTAGTCAGATCCTTAGCCTCTATGATTTCATCATATTTTGAAGTAAAGATTGAGTAATCAGTTTTTAAGGATTCTGTAAAATTATTATCAGAGTAAGAGAGCGCTTCAATCTCCTCATCAATGGATGTACCATCTGATGTTGATGCAACCTGCTCAATATTTTCATCTATTTCAATATCCATCTCTTCAAGAGAAGCATCAGAGTCCGAGTTCTCCTCATCATCTTGTTGCTGTTCTAGGTCTCCATCTTCAATCTCGTTTGAACTTCCGGGAGATTCAAAAGGTTCATCTTCATCAAGACTTTCTTCATCACTAGTTGATGTAAGTAAATTTAATTTTTTCAGGAATTCTTCAGATAGTTTGCTGAACTCTTCTTGATTTGAAAGCTCTTGAATCAGATCTTTTTTTAAGAGACTAAAATCTATAGAACTATATTTTTTATTAAAGTCACTAAGAATTTCTTTTGAAGTTGGAAGCAAATTGAATCCAGCATGATCTTTAAGCCATAAATTTGCACAAAGAGCCTCATAAGCAGGAGATTTTTTATCACCTATAGTCAGACTTTTAGATTCTAAATATTTAACTATATTTGTCTTAGAGCCTTTAAAGTTTCTAGATCCAACTATCTCGACTCGTGACATCTCAAGCTCATTAAAAATCAATCTTGCGGGAAGAGTAAGCGGGATGTCTTTTAATTTTTTATGATAAGCAAACCAAAAAGCTTGAAAGTCTGATTCGCCTCTCCAAGAAGATAGATCTTTTGTAGATCTCGGTGTTGAAGATAGTGAGGCTTGGTCTAAAAGAGGGGGCCTCTGAGGTATTCCATTTTTAGATGTGATATTTTTATTATTTGAAATAGCTTTAATTGAAGCAAGCGAAGCCTCATGAAGTTTATCTCTATTTTTTATCCACCCCATTACTTATTTAGCTTTTAGGGCCGTCACTTTCAATATCCAAGTCAAAGCATCTTTGGAAATATTCAGACAATATAGGCTTCTCCATCTCATCACACTTATTAAGAAAAGTTAGCTTGAAAGATCCTACTATATCTTTAAAAATTTTATAATTTTGTGCCCATGAAATTACAGTCCTAGGCGACATTAAAATTGAGATATCCCCAGTGCTAAAACCCGATCTCGTGAGGTTTGCCAACTTAATCATATTTTTAAGAATTTCTTGATTCTTTGTACTTTTCATCTCGCCAACTTGGGATGAAACAACTTTATATTCTTGTTTAGGGTCTAGATAATTCAATGTTGAAAGGATATGCCATCTATCCATTTGGCCTTGGTTAATTTGTTGTGTTCCATGATAAAGACCAGTCACATCCCCTAGTCCTACAGTATTCGTAGTTGCAAATAAACGAAAAGACGAATGAGGAGTCACAACTTTATTTTGGTCTAACAATGTTAACTTTCCTTCCACTTCTAAAATTCTTTGAATTACAAACATGACATCAGGCCTTCCTGCATCATATTCATCAAACACTAAAGCAACAGGGTTTTGAATTGACCACGGCAAAAGCCCTTCTTGGAATTCTGTTATTTGCTTGCCATCTTGAAGTTTTATAGCATCTTTGCCCAGTAGGTCGATTCGACTGATATGACTATCAAGGTTTATTCTTACGCAAGGCCAATTTAACCTCGCTGCAACTTGCTCAATATGGGTTGATTTTCCAGTTCCATGAAATCCTTGAACCATCACTCTTCTGTTATGCTCAAAGCCAGCTAAAATAGATAAAGTAGTTTCCTTATCAAATACATAATTAGGGTCTATTTCTGGAACCCACTCAGTTTTTTCTTTATATCCTTTAACGGTGATCTTGGAGTCAATTTTAAATGTTGTTGAAACATCAATCTTAAGATTAGGTTTTATTGGAAGATCTATATTTGAATTAATGGCCATGATTAATTTTTATTTAGTGTAATTTGTAACCATCATACTTTTTGACATATCAAAGTTCTAGTTTTTTTGTAAACAATGTAAGATAGTCTTCGATCATCACGATAGTCAACTCAAAGGAGCCTGGGAAAATGGACAAAAAAAATAATCTTTTAGAAAAGTCCTTAGACCTATTTTCATTAAATAAAATAGATAGAGATATTTATACTTGGACAGGTAAAAATGTTGGTTGGGCAAGAGTATTTGGTGGCCAAGTTATGGCTCAGACTTTAATAGCAGCCTATAAAACAATTAGTGTTGATCATTATGCTCATTCCTTTCATTCTTATTTCTTAAGACCAGGGCATATGGATAAGCCAATTATTTTCATGGTTGATAGAATTAGAGATGGTAAAAGCTTTTCAACAAGAACTGTTAAGGCACTTCAAGATGGCGAGGCAATTTTTAGCTGTTCAATATCTTTTCAAAAAGACGAAGGTGGTCTTGAGCACCAAATTCCAATGCCAGATATCCCTGGGCCTGAGAATCTAAGAAATGAGATTGAAATAAGAGAAGATTTGCTCAAAAAACTCAATATGAAGGCAGAGGATATGCCTGTTTTCTTGCGTCAAAAAGAAATTGAAATGAGACCAGTGGAGCAACAAGATTACTTTAATCCAAAAAGATTACCTCCATATAAAAACACATGGATCAAGCCTGAAGGTGTAATCCCCGATGATCAAAAAATACAGCAGGCCTTTCTTTTGTACATATCTGATATGGGCCTAATTGCTGCAGCAAATAACTCCATAGGAGTAAATTTTTTAACTAAAAACCTCCAAAATGCTAGTCTTGATCATGCAATGTGGTTTCACAGAAAAGTTGATTTAAATGACTGGTTTTTATATTCAATAGATAGTCCAATTACTAGGAATGCTAGGGGGTTTTCAAGAGGCTCTATTTTTTCCCACAACGGAGATCTCGTTGCTTCTTGTACCCAAGAAGGCCTTATAAGACTCTGGCCTGAAACAAAAGAGGGTAATTAAATACTTCGTATCAAATCTGTAAGATATTTAATTTTTTCTGGATTTATATTTGGTGTGATCCCATGACCCAAATTAAATACATACCCTGGATAATTTTTATATTTTTGAAGAATTTTTAAAGTTTCTCTTTTAATTACATCATTAGATTCTAAAAGAATTTCAGGATTAAGATTTCCTTGTATCGCTACCTTGTTGGCAGTCTGATCCAAGTCAATATTATTCATACTCCAATAAAGACTCAAGCAATCAGAATTTGAAGTCATGATGGTTTGCAGTTTTGCCTTCGGCTCTCTAGAAAATAAAATTACAGGAGTATTTTCAGTAGTAGGGTCATTCTTTAAAAGGCTAATCAATTTTGTGATGTAACTTAAAGAATATATCTTATATTCCTCTTCGCTTAATAAATTGGCCCATGAATCAAATATTTGAATTACATCGGCTCCTGCTTCGATCTGTCTTTTAAGATAAGCAAAACAGGCATTAGTTAACTTTTCTAAAAATATATGAGCCTCAGCATTATTCTCTTTAATAAAGTTTCTAGTAATTAAAAAATCTTTCGACGATCTACCCTCTATGGAATAAGCTGCTAATGTCCAAGGGCTGCCACAAAAACCAATTAAAGGGATGTGAGTTGGAAGATCATTTTTAATATTAGTCACAGCTTTATATACATAAGAAAGGCTTTCGGTATCAAAATCTTCAATATCTAAAACATCCTGAGCAGTTTTTATTGGATTGCCAAATACCGGACCTTCCCCCTCTAAAAAATTTACATCAAGACCCATTGCATCAGGTATTGTTAAGATATCGGAAAAGAGTATGGCTGAGTCTAGCTCGAATGCTTCTATAGGTTGAAGCGCCAATTCACAGCAAACTTCTGGTTCTTTGCACATATCAAGGAAGTTCTTAAAATTCTTTCTAACAGCTCTATACTCAGGCATATATCTTCCCGCTTGGCGCATATACCAAATAGGAGGGACGGGTAAAGTTTCTTTATTGAGTGCTTTTAAAAAGATGGATTCTTTTTCTATCATGATACGTATTTTATAATACTTTTTGCTGCTTCACGTCCTTCCCATATTGCTGTTACGACCAAGTCTGATCCTCTAACCATATCACCGCCAGAAAATATCTTTTTATTAGATGTTTGGAATTTAAATTCCTGATGTTCTTCAGCAATCACAAGACCATTTTTTTGTATATCAATATCAAAATCATTAAACCAGCTAGAAGGGCTTGCCCTAAAACCAAAAGCAACAATAACTGCATCAGCTTCATAAATTATCTCAGATCCAGGAATAGGTATTGGAACTCTTCTTCCATTTTGATCTGGTTCACCTAATTGAGTTTTAACAATCTTGACACCTTTAACTTTTTCATCACCGACTATGTCTATTGGTTGTATATTAAATTCAAATTCAACACCTTCTTCTTTTGCATTTTGGACCTCTCTCTTTGATCCAGGCATGTTTTCTTCATCTCTTCTATAAAAACATTTTACAGATTTCGCTCCTTGTCTTATGGCAGTCCTATTGCAATCCATAGCAGTATCACCCCCACCTAAAACAATAACGCTCTTACCTTTAAGATTAATAAATTCATTTTTTCTTGTTTGCAATTTAAGAAGTTTTTTTGTACTTGAAACTAAATAATCAATTGCTTTGTGGACGCCTAATAGTTTTTCGCCCGCAAAACCTCCTTCAAGAGAGGTATATGTTCCCATGGCCAAGAAAACAGCATCATAATCGTCATATAATTTTTTGAAGGGAAGGTCTTTGCCAATTTCTTTGCCTAATTTAAATTCAACACCCATTTCTTCAAGAATCTTTCTTCTTCTCTTCACAACAGATTTTTCTAACTTAAATTCAGGTATTCCAAAAGTTAATAACCCACCTATTTCTTCATTTTTATCAAAAACATGGCTGTGGACACCTGACCTGGTCAGCACATCAGCACAAGCTATTCCTGCCGGCCCGGCACCAATTATTGCTACTTTTTTATCTGTCCATTTTCTGTAAGACATATCTGGCTTCCAGCCCATTTCAAATGCTTTTTCAGTAATATATTTTTCTGTTGAACCAATTGTTACTGCCCCGAAACCATCGTTTAAAGTACAAGCACCCTCGCATAACCTGTCTTGAGGGCAAACTCTTCCACAAACCTCAGGCAAGCTATTAGTTGAATGACATAACTCAGCAGCTTCTATAATATTTCCTTCATTTACTAATTTTAACCAATCTGGAATAAAGTTATGAACAGGGCACTTCCATTCACAATATGGATTTCCACAATCCAAGCATCTGTGAGCCTGATTAGATGCCTGAACTTGGTTATATTCACCATAGATTTCTACAAAGCTAATTTTTCTTTCTTCAGCAGATTTTTTAGCTGGATCAAATCTTCTTACGTCTAAGAATTGAAAATCATTTTCAAGTTTTTCATGATTAACATACTCATCTCTGTAATTAATTGGGGTTTTTGTGCCTGTTAAGGAAAAGCTATTGCCTTGGTTTTTGAAAACTTCTTCCTTCCAATATAAAAGTTTATTTTTTGCAGCTTCAAAATCTTCTATAGGCGCGAAAGACTTGGTAATGTATTTACCATTTACTCTAAGCTTTCCATAAAAAAATGGAGATTTGGGCTGAGTAAAGAGCAAGACTCCTTTTTCAATTTTATATTGCTTATTTTTCATATTGTGTGAGTGTATGACGCAGTATGACACTTTTAGAAAACAAATGAAAGATTACATGCTATAATTTATTTTCACTAAAACATTTACATTATGCCGGGACTATTTAACAAGAAAGATTTTCGAGATAACTGTGGGTTTGGCTTAGTTGCAAATACACATGGTATAAAATCTCATGAGGTTATTACTACCTCAGTAGATGCTTTGATTAGTATGACCCACAGAGGCGGGGTTGGTTCTGATGGCAAAACTGGAGATGGTTGCGGACTTCTTTTTGATATAGATCATAGTTACTTCAAAAATAAAATTTTAAAAGAACAAAATCTAGATATCGGTGACCATTTTGCTATAGGACAGTTATTTTTTACAAAAAAACTTAAAAGCATCACATCAAAACTGGAAGAAATTTTAAACAAAGAGTCACTAACACTTGTTGCAACCAGGGAAGTACCTGTTCAAAAAGATATTCTTGGCAAGATAGCATTAGACTGCCTTCCAAATATCTATCAGCTGTTTATTAAACCAAAATCTAAAGATTTTAATCATCAAGAGTTCGAAACCAAACTATTGCAAGCTAGAAAATTTATAGAGGAAATTTTCATGGATGATGAAACTCTTTACCTTTGCAGCATGTCTTCGAAGACAATTGTTTATAAAGGATTGATGCTTCCCAAGGCAATAACAGAGTTTTTTTACGACTTAAATCAAAAAGACTTTAGAGCATCAACTTGTGTTTTTCATCAAAGGTTTTCAACAAATACAAGCCCAAGATGGCATCTTGCTCAACCATTTAGACTTCTTGCACACAACGGTGAAATCAATGCAATTAGAGGGAACAGGAACTGGGTTAAAGCCAGGTCATCTAAATTTTCTACCCCCCTAATACCAAAAATCCAGAAATTTAAGCAACTAGTGAATGAATCTGGATCAGATTCTTCATCACTAGATAATATGGTCGAGTTACTTGTTAAAGGTGGAGTTAATCTCTTTAGAGCTGTTCGTATGGTTCTTCCACCAGCATGGCAAAATACTCAAACTTTGGACCCTGATATAAGAGGCTTTCATGAATATAATTCTATGCATATGGAGCCATGGGATGGGCCGGCTGGGATTGTAATGGCTGACGGAAAATGGGCTGTTTGCATTTTAGATAGAAACGGACTTAGACCTGCACGTTACCAAATAGATACAAATAATATTATTACAGTAGCCTCAGAAACAGGAGTTAATCCAATCGATGAGAAAGATATTATAGAAAAAGGAAGAGTTCAGCCTGGTGGTATTTTGGCTGTAGATACCTCTTTAGGAAAAGTTTATAACCAGCTAGAAATCGATCAAGTCCTAAAGGAACAATTCCCATATCGAAAATGGTTAAAAGACAATGCTATATATATTGAGTCAAGCCTCGATGCATATGAGGGCCCAGGCTTAAAAAAGATAGATTCCAATAAGTTTATAACTGCATCAAAGCTTTTTCTTTTATTTAAGGAGGAAAGGGTATCAGTTATTAAACCACTAGCAATTGAGTCTCAAGAAGGAACTGGCTCAATGGGTGATGACACAGCTCTAGCTGTTATGAGCAAAATGCATAGACAGATGTATGACTTTTTTAGGCAACAATTTGCACAAGTAACAAATCCACCAATAGACTCATTAAGGGAAGTTGGGGTTATGACATTAGAGACTTGTTTTGGCCCAGAGTTGAATATTTATGAAGAAACTCCTGAGCATGCAAAAAGACTTGTTACAACCTCTCCAGTTCTGTCGCATAAAAAATTAAATGCAGTTTTAAAAAATAAATATTTTAAATCTAAAAACATAGATTTAACTTTTGACCAATCAACGAGTTTAGAAAGAGCTATCAAAAATCTACAAAAAGATGTGGTTAAAGAAGTAAGAAAAGGCGCATCAATAATTCATTTGATCGAAGATGTACCTTCAGAAGGCAAACTAACAATTAATGCATTATTAGCTGTTGGAGCAGTTCACCAAAATTTAGTTGAACTTGGATTAAGATCAGATGCAAATATAGTCATTAGTTCATCATCTGCAAGAGATACTCATCAAATTGCATGCTTAATTGGGTTTGGGGCAACTGCTGTATATCCTTCTTTGGCATATCAGACCATCCTTGATCTTACTCAAAGAAATGAACTAAAAGGTCATCCTCATGAAAATTGCTCAAGATATAGAAAAGGCATCAATAAGGGGCTTTTAAAAATTATTTCTAAAATGGGCATATCAACCATATCAAGTTATAGAGGATCTCAGTTATTTGAAATAGTAGGCTTGGATAATGATGTAGTTAACCTTTGTTTTACTAATACAACAAGCAGGGTCAGGGGTAAAAATTTTAAAGATATAGATAAAGAGCTTAGATCTTTAGATGATTATGCAAGATCAAACCTATCTGATATGAATGTAGGTGGGCTACTTAAATATATTCATGGTGGTGAGTATCATGCATATAACCCCGAGATTGTTAAAAAACTTCAGGAAGCTGTTAGTTCTGGTTCAGGTAGTATTTATAAAGAATACTCGAAATTAGTCGATAACAGACCTCCGGTGATGCTACGAGATCTACTAGAGGTCAATACTAGAAAAAAAGATATAGATATAGGAAAAGTAGAATCTCAAAAAAATATACTAAAAAGGTTTGATTCAGCCGGAATGAGCTTAGGTGCTTTGTCTCCTAAGGCTCATGAAACTTTAGCTGAAGCAATGAATGAGCTTGGTGGCAGGTCTAATTCTGGAGAGGGTGGAGAAGCAGTTGAGAGATATGGCACATCAAAAATGTCTAAAATTAAACAAATCGCCTCTGGAAGATTTGGTGTAACACCTCATTATTTAGTAAATGCTGAAGTGCTTCAAATCAAAATCGCTCAAGGCGCCAAGCCTGGAGAGGGTGGACAACTACCTGGAGGGAAAGTTAATAAACTTATTGCAAAATTAAGATATTCGACTCCTGGAGTTACTTTGATTTCTCCTCCTCCTCACCACGATATCTATTCAATAGAAGATTTAGCTCAACTTATATATGACTTAAAAGAGGTTAATCCAAAAGCACTTGTTTCTGTAAAGCTAGTCTCTGAACCGGGAGTGGGAACTATAGCCTCTGGTGTGGCAAAAGCCTATGCAGACCTAATTACAATTTCAGGGCATGATGGCGGCACCGGAGCTAGCCCATTAACCTCTATTAGATATGCTGGATCTCCATGGGAGCTTGGTCTAGCTGAGGCTCACCAAAGCCTCAGAGAAAGCGGATTAAGGCACAAGGTGAGACTTCAAGCTGACGGAGGCATGAAAACAGGTTTAGATGTTATAAAGGCAGCTATTCTGGGTGCAGAGTCTTTTGGTTTTGGCACTGGGCCCATGATAGCAATGGGGTGCAAATATTTAAGAATATGCCATCTCAATAATTGTGCGACAGGTGTAGCAACTCAAAGAGAAGATCTAATTAACCACCATTTTGTTGGCGAAAAAGAAAAAGTAATGAATTATTTTAAATTTATTGCCAATGATGTTCGGGAGCACCTGAGTGGCATGGGAGTTTCTAAAATAGAAGATATTATTGGACAAACGCAGTATTTAGAGCAGATCAACGCTATTGAATCTCAGTATCAATCGATCGATCTTAGTGATCTCATTTATAAAGACACCAAAACTAGTGAAACATTTTTTTGTACATCAAAAAAGAATGCTCCCTGGGATAAAGGAAAACTATCAAAAAAAATCCTAAAGGATATAAAACCTTTAATTGATACACATCAATCAATTTCTAAAGATTATAAGATTTCTAATACTGATAGATCTATTGGCGCTTCCTTGTCTGGTTATGTTGCTAAGAATTTTGGAGAAGAAGGGTTTAAGGAACAATTAGATATTAATTTTATTGGATCAGCGGGTCAAAGCTTTGGATGCTGGAACGCAAATGGCATTAATCTAAATATAGAAGGCGATGCAAATGATTATGTTGGTAAAGGTATGAATGGTGGAAGAATTGTAGTTAAAAACAACAGTCAATATGCCATAACAAACTCTAATACATCTCTCGTCGGAAATACTTGTTTGTACGGAGCAACTGGTGGTGAGTTATATGTGTCTGGAAGAGCTGGAGAAAGATTCGCAGTAAGAAATTCAGGAGCTAATGCTGTCATAGAGGGGGCTGGAGATCATTGCTGTGAGTATATGACAGGAGGGCATGTAACCGTCTTAGGATCGGTTGGTGCTAACTTTGGAGCCGGTATGACTGGTGGTTTCGCTTATGTTTTAGATGAAGACAAAACATTTTTTGATAACTGTAATAGAGGCTTGGTAAATCTTGAAAGAATCACAACAGAAGATATGCAATCACACAGAAAGCACCTTAAAGAGATAATTAGAGCTCACTATAAGCTCACTAATAGCTCTAAAGCCAAGGAACTAGTTGATGATTTTGATAAATTTGAACCATATTTTTGGCTTGTTGTTCCTGCAGCATCAAATATTCATGACCTCTTAAAGGCAACTACTGCAAACGCAGCTTAACTAAAAGATTTTTCTAAACTCTTATTATTAAATTGGTTAGTTTTAAAGGCTGCCCCTTTTGAATTAATAAGAACTAAATTTAATTTTCCAGAAGATACTTTTTTGTCATTAGATAAAAACTTTTTTAAGTCTTTAAACTTATATTTTCCATAGTTACTTTCAAGGCCTAATGAATCAATCAAGTTAATAATATTATCCAGTTGATGAATTTTAATATGACCCTCAAAATATGATATTTTTGATGCTATTATCATTCCTAAAGTCACTGCCGCACCATGAGTTATTCCTTTATAATTATTAGAAGCTTCGATAGCGTGGCCAAAGGTATGGCCAAAATTTAAAATAGCTCTTATGCCATTTTCTTTCTCATCTTGAGTAACTATTTTCGATTTAGTAAGAATTGATTCCTCTATGATATTTTCAAGTATATTAAGATTTCTTGATTTTATTTTTTTAGAATTTTCATGTATCAATTTATATAGTTTTTTATTTCCTATAAATGCATATTTAATGACTTCTCCCAAGCCAGATTTATATTCTATTTCTGGCAGCGTTTCTAAGAATTTACTGCTAATAAGAACTAAGCTAGGATTATTAAAGACACCTACTAAGTTTTTACCTTGTTTGATATTAATGGCAGTTTTTCCTCCAACCGAAGAATCCACTTGAGCTAAAAGGGTTGTTGGAATTTGTATGAAGTCTATTCCTCTTAAATAAGTTGCAGCACAAAACCCAGTCATATCTCCTACCACACCCCCTCCAAAAGCAATCATTGAATCAGAACGATCAAACTTTAAATCTGCTAACTTTTCTTGAATTTTGATAAAAGTTGAAAATGATTTAGATTTTTCTCCACACGGAATTTCATGAAAATATAATTGTTTGTTAAAACTTAGAAGATTTTTAAGTTCTCGAATATATTTACTAGGTATTCCTGAATCAGTGATAACAAGAATTTTATTTTTTGACTTTAAGTGTTTTGAAAGTCGCGTTTTTGTAACAGCATTTCTTGCTATAACAACTTCGTATTGTGAATTTTTTTTACCAACCTTGATAATTTTAGCCATAGTTCTTAACTAACTTGATTATTTCTGAGGATACCTCTTGGCTTGATTTATTTTCTGTATTAACTGTGAAGTCTGAAACTTCTTCATACAAACTTTCACGGGCAATATGGAGGTTTTTTAATATTTCACCCGGATCTCCATCTTTAAGTAATGGCCTATCTTTATCTTTTGAGGTTCTTTCAAGCTGAACTTCGATTGGAGTAGCGAGATAAAAAACTGTTCCTCTTGATGACAAGAGCTCTCTATTGGTTTCAGATAAGATAATTCCACCGCCAGTAGACAGAACTATAGAGTTTTGTTTAACCATTTCTTCTAGAACTTTGGTCTCTCTTTTTCTAAAACCATCCTCACCCTCAAGATCAAAGATCCAATCTATAGATGCACCAGTTCTTGTTTCTATTTCTCCATCAGTATCAAAGAAATTTAAAAATAATTCGCTTGAAATTATTTTTCCAACAGTGGATTTTCCTGATCCCATGGGACCTACTATAAATATATTCATAATTTTATCTTAGGATTTTAACACCTTACTCCTGAAAATACCTTTTTTGATATTAAAACTTCTTTGTTTAAGAGATAATAATAAAGTTATAAATTATGTTAAATATAATTAAAATCTTCTTTTGGTTGAGCATTTCAGGATGCCTATTAGCTATTCTTGCAGTTTTAACATCATTCTTTTTACTCAAGCCGTCTTTACCAGAAATATCTTTAGTAGATGAATCTCAGCTACAAATGCCTTTAAAAATTTATACAGAAGATGCAGTTCTAATAGGCGAGTTTGGTGAAATTAAAAGACGACCTCTTAAATTTCAAGAAATCCCTGTAGATATAAAAAATGCATTCTTAGCAGCAGAGGATGATGCATTTTTTAATCACCAAGGAATAAGTTATACAGGATTACTTCGCTCAATAATAAGATGTGTCGGTCCCGACGGATGTTTTGGTGGTGGAGGGACGATTTCTATGCAGGTGGTCCGAGGCTATTTGCTGACCAGGGATCAAACAATTTTAAGAAAATTAAAAGAAATTTTTCTTGCTCTTGAGCTTGAAAGTAATCTATCTAAAGAAGAAATCTTTGAGCTTTATGTAAACAGAAATTTTTTTGGCAACAGGTCTTATGGAATTGAGGCTGCATCAAATACCTACTTCAACAAATCAGTCCCTAACTTAAGTCTTGCAGAGTCTGCAAGTATTGCAGCCATGGCTCAGTCCCCATCAAGAATTAATGCAATAAAAGCTCCGCTTAGAACTAAACAAAGAAGAGACTGGATTTTATCTAGAATGCTAAAACTTAGACTTATAGAGCGCGAGCCCTACCTAAGAGCTCTAGATGAGCCTTTAAGAGTGACAAACGATATTGATCTATACGATACAGATGGAAGATATTTAGCTGAGCTAGTTAGACAAGAAATAATAAAAAGGTATGGCCTTAAAGCATATAAAAATGGCTGGTCTGTTTTTACAACCATAAATTCAAAATCCCAAAATAGTGCTCAAAAACATTTAAAGAATCAATTATCTATTTACCATAAGAGGCATGGTTGGGTTGACTCACCAAACTTTATTCAAATATTTAACGAGGAGCAGTTAAGTAAACTTACCGAATTAGATAACGCCTTTATTTTTGAAGAAATCTCAAAAATAAATTCTTTTGATGATGATGATGATGAGCTTATTATCAATAGAGTAAATTCAATATTTGATGAATTTCCTTTTTATAAGTCATATGTAAAAGGTTTGGTAATAAAATTAGATTCATCAACGCTATTTTTTCTTAACGATTTAGAAATTGACTCTATACCTTGGTCATCAGAATACAAATGGGCAAGAGAAAGGATTGATATTGATCAGAAAGGACCTTTGCCTTCATCATTTGGCTCATTTCTGGAGGTTGGAGATTTTATCTATCTTAAGTCTACAGATGGTGTCTTGCTTCTTGATCAAATTCCAGTCGCAGAAGCATCATTGGTTTCCATTGATCCCAAAGATGGAAAATTAATTTCTTATGTTGGAGGAATGGACTTTAATAAAAGTAATTTTGATAGAGTTAGGCTGTCTTATCCACAATCTGGATCAAGCTTTAAACCATTTATTTATGCTTCGGCACTAGCGAACGGTTATAACCTATCCTCTCTTATTAATGATGCGCCAATAGCTTTTAAAGATAGTAATTTAGAAAGTGTTTGGAAGCCTCAGAATTATACTGGTAAATTTTATGGACCAACATCAATAAGAGAGGCATTGGTGCAATCAATAAATATAGTATCCATTAAACTTCTTCGGGAGTTAGGCATTACTAAATCTCATGACTACATTGAGAAATTTGGCTTTGAAAAAAATAGATTACCTGCTGATTTGTCGCTCGCATTGGGATCTGGAAATTTCTCACCCATTGAGATGGTTAGGGGTTTTAGTGTTATTGCAAATGGAGGGTATCTAGTAGACCCTTATTTTGTATCTCAAATTATTGATAGGAATGGTGAGATTATCTACTCTCATGACGAATATCTTCAATCAAAAAAAATTAGCTCATTATCTGCATTTCCTTGGCTCGATACATTAGAAATGGAAACTAAGCGCCCTTATACACTTTTGAAACCTATGAATAATAAAGAGAAAGTTATCGATGAGAGAGTTGCGTATTTAATTACAGATATCCTTCAGGAGCATATGAAGAGAGGGTCGGCAGGAAGAAGGTCTGCTTCATTAAATAGGGATGATATTGCAGGAAAAACAGGCACAACTAATGACGCTATTAGCACATGGTTCTCTGGTTTTCATGAAGACCTAGCAACTACTGTATGGGTTGGAACAGATAATTTTTCTTCATTAGGAGAAAATGAGTATGGCTCATCTATAGCATTACCAATTTGGGTAGACTATATGAGTGATCAATTGCAGGAGCTTGAAGTAAAAACAAAGTCTATTCCTGAAAATATGTCATTTATCAAAGTGAATCCTGATTCAGGTAAACCGAATACTTCAAATGAGGCCAATGCTTATTTTGAACTTTTTTTAGATGAAAATATTGCTAACTAGCTTTTAAATATATTAAGAGAAAGGAGTTCCCATACATTATCTATATAGATGCTTGGTGTGTCTTTGAATTTTGAACGAATATACCTTCCAACATTTCCCTCTAAACATGTAACTATAAGCTGAGCTGAAATTCCAGGTTGAGTAACAAGATTATCTGTATCCTCTGAAAGCATTTGCTTGATAGATAGCTCAAATCTTTCAAAAAACTGATTTACAGAATCAGTGACATTTTGTTCATCAGAAGAAAGAGCCTCTCGAGAGAGAAGTCTTGCAAACCCCTTATTTTTTTCAATAAATATCATGAAGAATAAGAATGCATTCTTTACTTTTTCTTTTGGGGTTAGCTTGGCTTTCTTCAATTCTCCACACTTATTAAAAATTGCATCATCACAAAATGAAAAAAGTTCAGCATAAATAGCTCTTTTGCTGGGAAAATGCCTGTAAAGAGCAGCTTCAGTTATTTTTGATTTTTCAGCTAACAAAGAGGTAGTTATTTTCGATAGATTTCTTTCTTCAAGCAATCCAGCTAGGGCCTGTAAGATAATATTTTTTCTATCATTTTTCATAAACTAATCTAAATTTATATCAATATTAGGACAAATGCGAGATAGTTCTGAAAGAAATAGATCTTTAATCTCATTCATTTCTTTTAAAGAATCCCCTTCAAACCTTAAAACAAGCTTAGGAGTTGTATTAGATGCTCGAATTAAACCCCAGCCATTCTTAAAGTTTACTCTAAGCCCATCTATAGTAATTTTTTCACCATCAAGATTGCAATTCTTTTCAAAATCTTCAATTACAGAAAACTTTGTTTCATCGGTTACTGTTATATTTAATTCTGGTGTGGAAAACGATTGAGGAAATTCATTAATAAGCTCTGAAACATTTTTATCAGAATTAGTTAAAATCTCAGCTATTCTAACTGCAGCATAATGTCCATCATCAAACCCATACCATTTGTCATTAAAAAATATATGCCCACTCATCTCCCCTCCAAGCAAGGCATTGTTTTTTTTAATAGCCTTTTTGATATGAAAGTGACCAGTTGGAGACATTATCGGAATGCCACCTTGTTCGGTAATAAGATTTTCTAATTGATTTGAGCATTTAACATCAAAAACAATTTTTCCTTTGTCTCTTGATAAGATATCTTTAGAAAATAACATCATTAACTTGTCAGGGAATATGACATCTCCATTATTTGTTACAAGGCCAACCCTGTCTCCATCTCCATCAAATGCAAGCCCAACATCAGCATTTCTTTTTTCTACCTCTGCTATGAGGTCTTTTAGGTTTTCTAGCTTTCCTGGATCTGGGTGGTGATTAGGAAAGTTGCCATCTACTTCGCTAAATAGCTCTATAACTGAAAAGCCAAGTTTTTTGAAAAGATCAGGAGCGATACATCCAGCAGCACCATTTCCACAGTCTAAAACAACTTTCAATTCTTCCGGTTTTTGAACAAATATATTTTTAGAAACCTCTTCTAAATACAGCTCTTTAATATCAGTATATTTAATTTCACCTTTTTTACCGAATTCTTCTGAATTCCTGATTAGATCAAATATCTCTGTTCCAGATACTGGTTTATCATCAATAACCATTTTAATACCGTTATGATTTTTTGGGTTATGACTTCCAGTTATCATAATTCCACTTTTAGACTCTTCTTTTTTTGCAGCAAAATATAATAAAGGGCTTGTAACCAAACCAATATTATTAACATGTATTCCAGCCTCAAGAAGGCCATCACAAAAGGATTCAAGAAGCGAAGGCCCTGAAAGCCGGCCATCTCGGCCAACTGCTATTGAATTTATTTCATGTTTTTTACATTTCCTTGCAATCGCATAGGCAACTAATTTAATTGTATTTTCATTTATTTGTTCTGGATAAGTGCCTCGTATATCGTTTTCTCTAAAGATAGATGAAGTTATATTCATTTTTTTCCCTTTTGTTATCAGTTCTAGTTTGTCATAATGGTGCCTAATTATATCCTCTAAAAAATGTTTGCAAACACTGAAAAAAAAGTAATTTGGAAAAATGGTACCTATGAGAAATGGGAAGATGCTTCTGTACATCTTTTATCTCACACCATGCATTATGGAACAGGTGTGTTCGAAGGAGTTAGGGCATATAAAACAGATTCTGGGCCTGCTATATTTAGATTAAGTGATCACACAAATAGACTTTTTGAAGCAGCAGATAAATTAGGAATTAAAATCCCATACAGCCATGATGAGCTTAATAATGTTCAAAAAGAGATCTTTTTAAAAAATAATCTTGATGAAGGCTATCTGAGGCCAATTGTTTTCTTGGGAAGTGAGTCGCTTGGAATTAGAGCATCTGAATTATCTGTAAATGTTGCTGTTGCTGCGTGGGAATGGCCATCTTACATGAGCCCAGAAGCAAAAGAATTAGGGATATCAGTTATAAAATCATCATTCGATCAATTCAGCAATCCTTTACATTCGGGTTATAAAATTATTGGCACTTATATTAACTCTACTATGGCCCTGCATGAAGCTATACAGAAAGGAGCAGATGAGGCAATTCTCCTCGACAAGGATGGATTTATCTCTGAGGGAAGTGGAGAAAATATTTTTATTATTAAAGATGGAACCATTTCAACACCTTTAACAAATCATTGCCTTAATGGCATCACAAGACAGTCAGTAATAACAATATCTGAAGATTTGGGCTATGAAGTCTGTGAAAAGAATCTTACGATGGAAGACCTTCTCAATAGTGACGAGGCTTTCTTTACAGGAACAGCTGTAGAGATCACTCCAATTTCTAAAATTGATGATCAAATAATTGGAAAAGGCATAAGAGGACCAATAACTGAAAATCTTCAAAAAAATTATAATGATATTATTTTTGGTAAAAACTCAGACTACAATCACTGGCTAAGCTTAGTTTCAAGCTAAACTCTTTTGACTAAGCTAAATATTGCAATTCTTAGTTACAGAAGCGCTCCATTTGGAGGCGGGCAGGGAGTATACATACACGATATTTCAAAAGCCTTATCAATTATGGGTCACAAAGTTGATATTATATCTGGGCCTCCATACCCAAATCTTTCAGAGGAAGTTAATTTAATACAGCTTCCAGGATTAGACCTCTTTCAAACATTTTCTTTTAAAGAAAGAATAAAGATTTTTTGGAAGAAAGAAAAAAAGAATTTTTCTGATATCTATGAGTTTATATCTGTTTTATTAGGTGGCTTTCCTGAGATGAGAACATTTGGTTATAGAGCAAGAGATTATCTTATTCTTAACAACCATTATGATATTGTTATAGATAATCAGTCAATTAGCTATGCAATGATTGATATTCAAAAGTTATTTCCATTTATTGAAATCATCCATCACCCAATAACAAAAGACTTTAAATATGAAATGGATCAAAGCAATAAGCTTCTATATAAGTTTTCTAGGTATAGGTGGTATTCATTTCTTAAAATGCAAAAAAAAGTTGCTCCTAAAATTAATAACATAATCACCCCATCAATTAATTCTTTAAAAGATATCAGTAAAGACCTTAATTGTGATCCAAGTAGAATAACAGTGATTCAAAATGGCTTAGATATCGATATTTTTAGGCCATATAAAGAAATTCTTAGAAATCCATTAAGATTAATAACAACAGCCAGTGCAGACGTGCCATTAAAAGGACTTGATTACACACTTAAATCACTCGCTGAGTTAAAAAAAGATTTTGCAGGTATTCATCTAATAGTTATTGGCAAATTAAAAGAAGAAGGGCATACATCTAGGCTAATTGAAAAACTTAACATTCAGGATGAAGTTACATTTAAAACAAATCTTACAAAAGAAGAGATAGCAAAAGAGTATGCAAAAAGCTCCATATCATTAGTTAGCTCTTTATATGAAGGCTTCGGCTATCCTGTTATCGAGGCTATGAGTTGTGGAGTCCCGCTTATAGCAGCAAATACATCTTCAATACCTGAACTTGTTGGTGAATTTGCAATCCTAATTCCAGCAAAAGACACAAAAACCCAAATAGAATCAATCAAGAATGTTATTCAAAAATATGATTACCATAAAGATATTGCTGAAAAAGGAAGAGAACATATAATTACTAAGTTCAATTGGCTTAAAATTACTGAAGAGTATGAAAAAACAATCTTTAAAACAATAGAAAATTTTAAAAATGCTGACGTTTAACTTTAAAAAATTAATACTAAAAAACCCAAATGGGCTCATGCTAGATCTTGGTTGTGGAGAAGGCAGGCATATTTTTGGTGCCATGGAAGAGTTTCCTGATCTTCAATGTATTGGATTAGATCCTCATATAGAATCTCTAACTAAGGCTTTTGAGAGCCTAGATTTTTTAGAATCCATATCTAATAAAAAAACAAATTTTTTAAGTGGTTCTGCATACTCACTTCCGTTTCCTGATAACTCTTTTGATCTTGTGGTATGTTCTGAGGTTCTAGAACACCTTCATGAATATAAAAATGCTATAGCTGAAATAAGCAGAGTTTTAAAAACAGGCGGAAGTTTTCTTGCAAGTGTTCCAGCAGAGCTTCCTGAGAAAATATGCTGGGCCTTGTCTAAAGATTATCAAAATCAACCAGGCGGACATCTAAGAATTTTTAATAAAAAGTGTCTTATTGAAGACATATCCCAAAATGATTTGCAGTTTGAATATTCAGAAAGATTTCATTCTATTCATAGCGCTTATTGGTGGTTAAGATGCTTGTTTTGGAAGACACAAGATTCCAACATACTTATTAAACTATATAAAAAAGTATTAGAGAGACATATTCTAAAAAAGCCTATTCTGTTAGATCAAATAGATAAAATATTCAACCCGGTTCTTGGAAAAAGCATAGCTCTTTATTTTATCAAAAAATGAGCTGGGAAAATTCAAAGCTTGATTTCAAAAAAGCAAAAGATTGGATTATTTATAATCAAGCTGAAAATGGCAGGATTTCCTGGGATGAGAAGGGAAAGTCTGATCCATGGGATCATTGCGAATGTCTTATCGCACTTGCAATATTTGAGGAATGGGATGCTTTTGATCTTGGAATAAAATGGTACTTTAGTAACTTAAATGATGAGGGGTGCATCTACCCCGAATATAAAAATGATGAACCAGTCCATAATCATTATGAAAGCCATCATGCCCCATATATTATCTTGCCATTAATGCAGGCTGTTTTAATGGGAAGAGATGATTTATTAAATCCATATATAAAGTCCCAATTAAAAGTTATTTTTGCTCAACTAGATAAATTCAAAGATTCTGAAGGTTACTATTACTGGGCGAAAGATACGAAAGGTTTTTCTGACAACTCGCTAATAACCGCTTCTATGTCAATTTTTTTATCACTAAAAGCTTTTGATAAATCTATTAGCATTGAATTTAATAAACAAATATGGAGATCTAAATTTAACAGAGATGGTATTGATCGCTCACGATTCTCTATGGACTTTTATTATCCTTTCATGTGCGGGGTTAAGGCCAATAAACTTGATTTTCAAAATAGCCTAAAAGATTTCTATGTTGATGGTTTGGGTGTTAAATGTGTAAAAGAAGAGCCTTGGATAACCATTGCAGAGAGTTGCGAGTGTGTAATTGCTGCATTGATAGTAGGAGATCATAAGGCAGCAAGAAATATTTTTAATAATATACTTCAGTTTAAAAATGATGATGGTATTTTCCCAACTGGCTATCAGTATGAAATGGATATTTTTTGGCCAGAAGAGAATTCAACATGGACTAATGCTGCGGTAATAATTGCTGCGCACGCACTTTCAACTTATAGTAATAAAGAAACTTCAAAGGGAAATATATTTTTTTACTTAAACAACCTTTTGGAGGGCGACCAAGCTATTAACTCTTTTAAGTAGAATAAAATTTTCAGTAAGTGCTTTTTCATAAATTTCCCTTGGTGCCTGACCACCCTCTAACTCACTGTCATAAATATCATGTATTGCTAAAATGCCACCAACTCTTATCTTTTTCTTCCAAGCAGCATAATCAGACCTAGCTGATTCAAAGGTATGACTCCCATCTATGAAAACTAAATCTATGTTATCTTCAATCTCATTGGCTACCTCTTCTGAGTGACCAATAATAGGCTTAACAATATCTATCAATTCGAAATCTTTTATATTTCTTTTTAGTGTCGGTAGAGTGTCAACTCTATTTTTTTTATAGTCGTATTCATCTGGATCAAAGTACTCTTCACCAAATTGCTGCTCTTCCGAACCTCTGTGGTGATCGATTGTAAGTAAATATGTTTTATTTTCTTTACATGCCTCCCCTATATAGCAAGCTGACTTTCCACAGTATGATCCAACTTCCACCGCAAAACCTTCTATACAAAACTCTCTTGTTAATGCATGTAAAAAAATACCCTCATCTTCTGCTAAAAATCCTTTTACAGAATCAAACTTTTTTAATAAATTATCCATAAAACTTTTCTTTTCCAAGAGTTGATTTAAATCTTCTGTGTTGCCATAAATACTCATGAGGATGGCTGGTAATTTTACTCTCCATTATGTTATTAAGATCGCTAGAAAAAGTTATTTCGGATGCTTTATTTAAGTTTAATTCTTCAATTTCTATAAGGTACTTATTGTCTCTAATAAAACTATTTAAAAAATATGTTTTGCATGATGTCGCTTTAACAATCTTGAGAGGTGCAGAAATAGTTGCTGCAGGATTGCCAAAGAAATTAACAACATCTGATTGGCCCAAACCATAGTCTTGGTCGGTTGCATATAAAACTGTTTTACCTTTTTTTAACCAGCGTATAAATTTAATTGGATTGTTTCTATCGCAAGCGCCTTTTAGGCTCTTAAGCCTTCCCGAGTTTTGAATAGAGTCAAATAAATTTGAATTATGCACTCTTTCCACTCCATAAATATTAGCATTCATGCCTAGTAACCTTGCATCAAGCTCAAGATGAAGAGAATGCTTAAAAAAGAGAAGAACACCATTGTTGTTATTTTGTTCTTTAATAAGTCGATCCAAACCACTTATTTCGTAGTTAATATTTTTATGTATTTTTTTGTCAGACCAAAACCAGGCTATTCCAGTGTCAAATGGTATTGACCCAGACATAAGAATATTTGATCTAATTATATCGTTTCTTTCAACAGCACTTAAATTACTAAAACATAAATCAATATTTGCTTTACTAAATCTATTTCTTTTCATATTTGATTTATAAAAGAAATACCCCAAGGCAAAACCAAGCTTTATATGAATAGATCGAGGAAAAAGCAGTACTATCTTCCAGAAACTTATAAGAAGGTTTAATAAAATTCTATTCATGTCTTTTAAGCTGTATTATTACATTATAAATGTGCATGACTAAGAAATGATTCTCTTTTTATATAACCTTTTTATTTTTCTAATGATTCCGGTTCTAATTATTAGAATCCTATTTAAAAGTTTTAATGACAGGGATTATAGGTCTAATTTTTTAAATAGATTTGGAATATATGGCTCAAAAACTAGTAATAGTGTTTGGTTTCATGCTGTAAGCCTTGGGGAGGTTATTTCTTCATCTAGAATTGTTAATCAGATACTTGAAAGTCATGATGTTGTATTATCGGTCTCAACTCCAACAGGTCTTAGAGAGGCAAACAAAATATTTGGATCAAGATTGAAAGTTGTGTATGCGCCATGGGACTTTATATTATTTTCATCAGGGTTTTTTAGATCCTTCAATCCAAAAGCATTAATACTTTTTGAAACAGAGATTTGGCCAAGCATGATATCAATTGCTCACTCAAAAAATATTCCAATCATTCTCTCAAATGCACGCATGTCTGAAAAATCATATAAAAACTATAAAAAACTTAACTCATTATCTAAGAAAATAATTTCAAAAATCTCAATAATTTATACACAAAGCAAATCTCATGCATCACGTTTTGAAAAACTTGGAGCACCAGTAGAAAAAATTGAGTGTGTTGGATCGGTAAAGTTTGATATTGATTCCAGTTCAAGAGAAGGCTCATCTAACAATTCCAAGCCATTTATTTTAGCTGCTAGTACTCATCCTGGTGAGGATGAAATAATTATAGATGCATATAAAAATATTCTAGAAGATAACCTAGAAATTGGTCTTGTAATAGCTCCTAGACACCCAGAAAGAGCCTACGCAATAAAGAAATTACTAGATAAAACTAATCTCAATGGGAGAATTTTACAAGAAATACCTAAAGATATTGCCAATGAAAGT